>OLDL01000020.1_pt1 | contig 82314 bp, 64 predicted proteins | sample 1608631 | NCBI WGS metagenome assembly OLDL01 (sample SAMN02674964, study PRJEB24791) | human gut metagenome, SKBSTL008 | isolation source: stool | host: Homo sapiens | place: USA
GAAAGAAGCCCGCCATTGATGTATGTTTTTCAAAGACGGGCAACTGGCTATATTTTAAATTATACTCACGTTAAATAGCTTTCCCAATTCTCTTTGTCGATAGTTAATTTGTTCATTTCCCAATCATATTCCACTTCCGGCATATCGGCATAAGGGAAATACACGGTATAGCCTATCTGTCCGTAGGAGCAATGTAGCGGCATGACGCAAATTTCCTGACCACAATAAGATTGTGGCGTGCAATATTTCTCCCAATCAAAACGACCTGCAATTATGTTGCAGCAAAGCAGTTTTAGAGCCATTATGCCTTTCCAACTCTGAAAATCTTTCTTGTAACTTGTTCTTTTCATAATGAATATCATTTAATGAGCCATGTTGTAGTAAATTTCGGGTTCGCTCGATACGTTATAAATCCAGCTTCCGCAACGTATCAATAGGGCGTTTTTGCCGTAGTAAAGCCGCTTCATGCCGGTAATGCTCCCCGTGCGGTGAAAGTTGGGGAAACGGCTTATCCCCACTCTTTCGGCGTCTCGTATGTAAAGTGTTTTCGTTTTCATTGCATGGTTGTTTTTAATGTTTCGTAAAGTTTCTCTATCATGGTTTCTACCTGCTCCATATCACTCACGATGTCTTTGATATGGTAAGGTGCACCGTTTTTGCCGTGCCCGTCCGTGCCAACCCACAGATAGGCTTCATAGTCGGGGTCGAAATCCTCGTAATACGCCCCGATTTCCTGCAACAAGCCATCGGTGTCATTGTCTTTCATCTCAACCGAGAAACCGAAATCCTGCCCGTAGGGTGTATATTGCTGGAACTCGAACTGCACGAGGTTCGGCTTGTCGGTACTTGTCTCTACTTGCCAGCCCAGTTTTTGGGCTACGGTGATAATCTGTTCTATTGCTGTCATCGCTTCGTTTTTTCATTTCCCTTTGTTCCGAGCTTTTCGGCCCGCCGCAGGGTTGGTTTTTATGTGCGTTCCCTAACGGTGGAAGCAAGAACCGCGAACAAGGAACCGCCGATGAAATTTTATGAAATACCGGAATCTGTGATTTCGGAAAGTTTTCGTCAAATTTCAGCAAGGTAGCTCTGCGATACTTGGTCTGCCGTTCGTCCGCCGTATCTTTGCACGATAAAAACAGTCTGTGGCGATGACGGGATTCGAGGAAATAAATAGCAAGTTGGTTGTATATAAAAGAGACAGATACAAGCGTCTGCTTCCTCATGGCGTACAAAGGGCAGGAATCGTTGCCGAAAGACAAACTCTCGGACAAAATATAATCGTGATAATAGTGAAGCGATTATGTTCGTAATAAAATATCCGATATGTCACTATCAGAATGGATTGATAAGTGAGAGATGACAGGTCTCCCCATATTCCCGTACAACGAGGTATGCAGGGCTTAGCCGGCACCATTCGCACAAGATCTGGTGAACGAACTCGGCAGTCGTTGGTCGCACAATACTCACACGACCAAACGTATCAAGGAGGGCTCTATGAGTTGAAACTTGAAAGAATTGCCATATTCATCAAGATGATACTTCTTGACGTGAAATGTCGATGACACGAAGCAGCTTGACGAACTACGTAACAAAGGTAACTATACGGGAGTGTTGACGCTCGTCAAAGATATGGTGATGGAGCAGTTTGCCACCCTGACACAGCAGAAAGTTCCGGCATTCGAAATGCCGGACGGCTATATCCTGTATGTAGGGTATAATAGAGAAACTGACACGCTCGACGTAGGACAGATGACCAATGCCGGTCTTGCCGTACAATACAGTTTCCCATTCGATCACAATGTTACACTGGAAGCCAACCTACAAGAGGTAAACGAAAAACCGGACGATATGGAAGAATACCAAACCGAGGTGCAAGAGGAAAATTACGTCGGCAGTCTGCACCGGTAAGCAAGAAACACCCTGTAGAGCGTAAAGCAGTGTGTCTTTCAATTATGGAATATCCCTATTAACGCTTTTCATGAAAGTTAATAGGGCGTGTTTTACTTTGTAAATACCCATTAATGCGCATCTTGTCAATGATTTCTTAAGTTTCTACCTTTGCTTTTAGATCGGAAGATTAAACAATGTTCGAGAAGGCTTCATAACAAACATGTTGTATTAAATATGTAAGTAAAATATATAAGATCTATTATACGAATAGCAAAAAGATTTTTATAGAATAATCCTCGTTTCAAGAGTAACGATAGAAATCAGTGCAGGTTATTTGAATAGTAAATTAAATAATCCGCCACCGACATCAATACCCAATTTGTTGCCTTTATACTGAAAATACGGAGCTACTATCGGAAGCGTTTTCGTTTTATGCAACGGAAAATCGGTATGGTTTCTGACGCCGAAATCTATCCCCCAGTTGGGAATGATGTCATAGGAAACGAATCCCCCGTAATTCGAGGAACTGAAAGGAGAAGAAAGAATGAAGGAGTATGAGGCAAATGTGTTTAGACGGATTTTCTCGTTGACGGGATATGCCAACAGCCCGGACAATCCCAATAGCTGGCTCTTGCGTCTGGGAACACTCCATTTCACGGTATATGTCTGCAAGTCGAATGACCAGCGACCGAAGGAATACACGTATCCGATACCTGCATAGTTCATTGTTCCCAAGCCGATGAAGTTCTCCTGTCTGCCCATGCCGTAAAAATAACTGGAAGGATAGCTTTTAATGATACCGGAGGTAGAATATTCTCCCTCATGCAAAAGCGATTTGTCGGTAGGGAATACCGGATTATAAGAGTCCTGCATGTCAGATGTTATCCGGGACGGGCAACCGTCGGAAAGAATAGTCGCTTTCCTTATATCCAAAGGCTTTTGGGTAATGGATTTTCCGTTATGGGGTAAAGCATTTCCTTCCTGTACGGCAACCTTGACGGTGTCACGCAACACTTGAATTTCCTGACCGTAAGAAGCGGCTTTATTAAGAAAAAGGGAAATCACAATAAAACAAGTAAATACTTTCCTGCTCATAAAATGATAATTTTAATATTCGGGACGAACATTTGGCTATATCAGAGATTCGTCCCGAATGATTGGTTAATAATCCGGTTCAATAAGGATTACAATTGCACGGTCATTATTCCGCAGTTTTCTTCACCGGTACCGCGAGTCCACATATACAATTTCGCTCCATTGGGGAAAGGATTGCCTAAAATCATAATGTCATGCCCGCTTTTCACTTCTTTGCCAAATTGTACAGGGCCGTTAGGCGTGTATTTCCAATAGTACGCAGTCGTATATTCCACCCAGCCCCATAAAATTTTTTTAGACGCATTTACACGGATAGCCTGTTGGTTTCCTCGCATACCAATCTGTGCGGTGAACTTTCTTTTCTTCGTTTTCACGTGAACCCTGTTTATACCATTTTCGATCGTGACACCCAACGGGACAGGATAAAGTAAAGAAAGTTCTTTTTTATATCCGTCATAATTTTCAAACTCCTTCATGTTCCTTCTCTCACCGGCGATACATACGAACCCTTCGGGGTTCAATGTGATTGCCTTGCTTACATTCAATACAGGCATATATATCGACAAATCGGTGCTGTCCTTGTCGTTGAATATAAAATCAGTCTGGTAAGCAGTCTTAATGGATTCATATTCTTCCTTGCATGTGGCGTTTAATATCTGTCCCAAGGCTTCGCTGTGCATCCTGTACATGGAGGTGAAGCCTTTCTGTCCGGATTCCCATTGCAGAAGTTCCTCATCGGACAACGTGCTCAAGGAATCGAGCAAGGCATTGTATTCCTCCTCATTGGAAAAGGAAAGAATATTTTCATGCAAACTTCTGGAGGCCGGGAAAGAATGGTTTTCCTCGTTCATCGGATTGTTCACTATGTCATCAGAACTACATGATGATAAGACAGCCATTGCCAAAGCAAGACTAAAAAACGTTTTTCTCATAATTGAAAAATTTAATGATTGGTTATTATTTAAACATGGGCACATATAATGATATGCCGAACTCTTTGTTATTCTTTGTATTGGAGGCAAAAGCATTGTCATACAATGGCTTGAAACCATGCTTGTAGGAAGCGGACAATTTCATGCCGTTCTTAAACTCATAGCCTAAGGTGAGAACGACCGGAAAGTCGAAAACCTGCCCTTCCAAGTTTTCCTTCAATTTATCGGTTTTGAAATAACCGGTGGGTTCAATGCCAATACCGGCATACAGTCCGGAACAGATGCGGTAATTGATTGCGCCGTTCAAAGCAAGTCCCCATACCCATGCCTTGTCAGACCAGGGAACAACGTTGTTTCCATTCAAATCGAAGGACTCTGCTTTTCCCTGAACGGCTTTTCCCAATATGGAAGCATCAATCCAGAAGCGGTTGGAAAGATCGAAGCCAAACTGGTAGCCCCAATTGAAGCCTACTCCGGGTGTCCATCGGGTTTCGGGGTAGGAAGAGTTGTTCGCCGTTCCCGTACTCATGTAAGCATATCCCGAATATTTTCCCAAATGTCCGTCCGTCATACCGATGATAATGCCGGATTTTTGTGCAAAGCATCCTATTCCTGCCAGCAGGAAAAGCATTGATAAAATTGTCTTTTTCATTTTCTTTATTATTTAGTTTTCCTATAAATTGTCTATCCATTCCGTCTGGAACATCCTGCATCCTCCCACGACACCTATCCCGTTTATGACATTGGTATAAGTAGAGCGTATGGGAGCCAGTTCAGAGTTTCCAAGTCCATTGTTTTTCTGGTCGTTCAGTGATTTCAGATACCTGTAAAACTCTTTCGAAAGGCTGTACAGGCTAATTCTGTATTTCACTTGGCATTTGATATGCTCGACCCCGCCAGGGGTTATGAAGTCATCTTCATAATCTGCCTCATAATTGGTATTCAGACGAACCGTGTAGCTTTTCCCTTGAATTTTTGTATCATCCCAATAATACAAATTCCGGTAAAACTCGTTTTCAATCATCAGGATATCGTCCAGTCCCGAAGAAGTATTCAGCAGAGGTTCGTCATCCAAATTTAATGTGAGTGAACTGTTTTCTACCGAATATTTGCTATCGTTCCAGAACTGTCGTTTACGCTCCACTTTCAACGCATAATAGTCTTTTGTCTGCGCATTGTCTGTAAAGTGTATCCAAAACTGAAGCTGGTTCGGTTCACCGCCTTTGAGAACCAAATTGATTAATGTCAAAGGGAATCGGGACGGGACAACCGTAGCGGATGAAACCGCTTTCATACCTTCTGCCGCTGCGGTTATGTTGATCTTGTCGCCGTCTTCATACGTCTTCACCGCGTAATAGCTCTGGGCGGGAACTCCCGGTATGGAATCATCCGTCCATGCAAGGGATACCGCTTCACCGTTTACGGACAAACGGACGTCCGCTCCCTTTAGTCCCCGACCGAGTTCGCCTTTCTGACTGACGGGAAGGCTGCGTGAAAGGTGGACTACCGTTGTGTCGCCGCTTCCCGGATAGCTGTATAGCACCAGTTTTTGGGAAGCTCCCACATCGTCCAGTTCAAAATGATAGGTACAGGACGAAAGCAAGCCGATACACACGGCCAGTAATATATGAGATAAATGTTTCATGCACTTAAAATTTGAGGGTATAACTAAATGAGGGGATAATCGGGAAAATACCAAATCCCTTACCCCTGAAACCGCCATCGGGCAGACGCTCTATCCGGGTATAAAACGCATTCATGCGGCAATAGGCGTTATAGATGCTGACGTTCCAGATACGCTCGAATCCCCTTTTGGTAGTACGTCGGAAATTGATGCCCAAATTGAGCCGATGATATGCCGGGAGCGTGATGTTGTTCGGCTTCTCGTAAACCAGTTCCGGTTCACCGGAATCCGGTGTGCCCGGGAAAGACGGCCCGTTTACATACTGGGTCGGGACGGTGGCACGGTCGCCGCTACGGTAAACCCATGCGGCGTAGGCATCTATATGGTCATTGAACTTATGCCGGAAAGCGATGTTCAGTTTATGCCGGTTGTCGAACTTGCCGGAATACCAGCCGGGATAAAAATCAGTAAACTTTTGCAAGCTCCATGAAAGCGTATATCCTGCTTCGATGACATTGTAACGGTCTTTGTATGCTAATGACAATTCCACACCGTAAGACTTTCCCTTGCCGGTCTTGACCAGATTGTCCCAGTTATCGGCAGGAAGCATCAGGCTGTTGCCCCCGTCGTATTCCAGCAGTTGGCTTGTGGTACGGTAATATCCTTCCACGTTCAAACTGATATGCCGGGGCAACTCCGTATATATCCCGGCTGCCACTTGCCTTGAACGCATGGGACGGACTTTGCATGTGGAAGGAACCCAACTGTCTGTCGGCAGGTTCAGATAGGTGTTTGACAGTTGGTGCGCAAACTGGCTCATTTCCGTATAGGACACTTTCATAGTGGCTTTTTCCGAACATTGGTAACTCATGGCCAGTCTTGGCTCCAGGGAATGGTATATCTTTCTGTCTGTCTGATAAAGGGTGTAATGCAGTCCCGTATTTAATTTCGCTTTGGAGGACAGCCGCATTTCATCTTCCGCATAAAAAGCAACCTCGTTACCATTATAACTGCTTGCGCTTTCTGCCGATAAGGTATCCCTGTCCGTCTGGTTTCTGGAAGCCGTGCTTTGCGGATGATATATGTGATGCAGATAATTGCTGCCAAAGCGTATATGATGATTCGTGCCGGGACGGTAGTCGAATTCCATGCGGTATCCCATATCATCAATCGTGGAATGGTTGGACCGTTCCATCCCCGTCATGGAAGTTTGTTCCCCGTCGGAAAAGAAACGGCTGCCTTCCACATAATCATACATGGAGATATTGCGTGAATAGACACCGGTGAAACTGCCGGACAACTTCGGGGTGATTTGACAGTTCCATGTCAAAGCCGTAGTCAGGTTGCCCCATTTGGCCTTGAAATCAGAGTCGTAATGTTCCCCGTCGTTATCGAACGCCTGTCGGGCTTTTGCCTTCAGCAGGTCATTTCCGGAATACACGCTAAGGGACAGTTTATTATTGTCCGAAAAACGGTGGGTGATTTTCCCGTTGATGTCGTGAAAGGCATAGCGCACGTTCTTTTTGTCATCGGGATTGGAACGGTTGAGCAGGAAGAATGCCGGAGCTGTGAAAAGATCTGCCCAACTTCTTCGCATGGCTATGTTGAACGAGGTCTTGTCTTTTATAATCGGGCCTTCAAACTGGACTCTGCCGTCGAGCAGCCCCAAAGAGAAAGTCCCGTGAAACTCCTTCATGTTCCCCTCTTTGGTGCGTACATCCACTACAGAAGAAAGTCTGCCGCCGTAACGTGCCGGAAAACCGCTTTTATAAAAATCCACGTTTTTGATAATATCCGTATTGAAAGCGGAGAACAGCCCGCCCAAATGGTTGATCTGGTAAAGCGGTGTTCCGTCCAGCAGAAAAAGGTTCTCATCGTTCTTGCCTCCGTGTACATACATGCCGGAAAGCAGCTCCGTTCCGGAAGCCACACCGGGAATATTCTGGAGGGTCTTTACCAAGTCCGGTGAACTAAGCAGCGAAAACTCCGTATTCAACTGTTCCGAGGTCAGCGACACTTTGCCGGTCTGTATCGTGCGGAGGGGAGCGTTCAAGTCTGCAACCACTACTACTTCTTTCAGCGAAGTATTGCTTTCTTTCAGGTAGATGACACCGTTGTAATTGGAAGTCAAATCCACTTCCTTCACCACATCCTGATAACCTATATAAGAAAAACGAAATTTGTGTTTCCCTTCCGGCAGCGTGATGCTGAAAAAGCCATGTTCGTTACTCAGTGTGCCTTTCAGGGTATTCAGGTCAAGGACAGTCACATTGATGAGCGTTTCTCCGCTGTCTTCACACACATATCCAGAAAAGGTATAGTTGTTCGGACGGAACAGCAGGACGTATTCGTCGCGGATTTCCCATTTTATGCCGGTGCCGCCAAAAATCCTTTCCAAGTTTTCCTTCAAAGAATTTCCTGCCGAGGGGAAGGCTTGAGGCTTGGCAGTCACCAAGGATGAATCATATACAAAAGTTATGTCGTACATCCCCTGCATCAGGTCGATAGCTTTTTTCATTTCCGTCATATCCTGTTGTTGAGCTTTGATACTCATACATACACAGAAAAGGAACAGGGTCAGTACGATTCTCATTGTTTCTTCTTTTCAATTCTTACATTCAACACTTTTTCTATAATCTCAATAATCTCATCAAGGCTTTTGTCCTTAAAACTGGCTGTCAGCCGCCTGTCTGTCTTATTGGCAACCAACTTCACCTTGTAGAACTTCGACAGTTCTTCAAGCACTTTAGGTAGCGGGGTATTGTCGAAAATGAAGCTGCCCGTTTTCCCTTCTTTGATTATCTGTATATCTTTTCGCTCTCCCGTCACTTGCGCTGTCATGCCTCCGGTTAGTATCACGGTGTCCGATTGCCCGATTGCCGAGAACAGTACCTTTCCTGACATGACTTGCACGACAGCTGTGTCTGCACGACTCTCATCAACGGTAAAAACAGTACCTAATACTCTGACTTGGGACAGTTTTCCTTCTACCGTAAACGGGCGGGCATTATCATGCTTGACAGAAAATGCGACTTTACCTTCCATGTGAACCCTGCGGCTGGAACTCTGGTAATCTTTTGCGTGGAAACGGACGGAGGAATGCGGGAACAGGGTTATGGAGGAACTGTCCGGAAGCATATAATCCACGGGGTGCGAGTAAGCCGTTACCTCCTTCCATGCTCCGTTTTCCCGGAAGCGGGGATAAATAAGAACTACGACCAGAATGGCTGCCACCATACCGGGGAGTATCCACCACAGACGGAAGGATTTTCGTGTCTGTTCCGTTATCTGGTATTTCTCTTTGAAAGCCTTCAATGCTTTTTGCGTATCCAACTTGTTCTTCTGATAGTGGTGCAAGACAAAGTGAAGGCATTTTTCATCCGGGGTTCTCATACTCTTTTGTTTTAGTCTTCATATTAATGACTGGGATTGCAGGCAAATTCACTATGCAGAATTTGTGAATGTTAGTTAAATAAAAATGCGTAAACTTTCTGTGCCCCTTCCCGTATCAGCCGAAGTGCCTTGCTGATGTGGTTATCCACCGTATTCACGGAAATCTGGAATTTGGCGGCTATCTCCCTATATTTCATGCCGTCGCGTTTATTCAGCAAAAATATCTCACGGCAGCGTTCGGGCAAGGCATCAATGGCAGTCCACATCTGCGCTTCCCTGACCGAACGTTCCTCCGCTTCCTCATCGCTCAACGTATCTTCAAAATCAGAAGGGGAAAGATTCGGATCATAAATCTCCTCCTTCTTCAGATAGTCTAGGCTGCGGTTACGGGCAGTCGTATAAAGGTAGGCTCTGACATTTTCTATTTTGGCTCCACTGATGCTTAATTTCTCCCACAAGGCAGAAAAACTATCTTGTACGATGTCTTCTGCAATATCCGTATCATGGACATAGTGCAGCACGTACAAGCATAACGAACGATAATGGTATTTAAATGTTTCGTCTATGTCTATTGTAAATTTATTCATACAAATAGGCTTACTATTCTGTGTGTCTACATAAAAGGACACAAAATAAGGCAAAATTCACTATTTTATATTGTTAAAGAAATATAACGTACCCCCTTTTTCATATACACATGGTGGAAAACATCACGGGGTTTCCGCACTTTCCTTTGTACAACCGTCCGCGACTTGAAGTGCCCCCTTTCATTTTTGTAATATATCTTATCTTTTATCATTTAACCACAGAAAATACAGTCTGTGTTCTAACATGGCATCGTCTCTCATATAGCGCACATGCCATATTGTAACGGCGTGTAACTTCCACACTGAAATTCTTCATATATAACTTGTTCATTATTTTCTTAAATAATGGAGTTACTCTTTTACATTTATTTTATTGCCACTTTTACAAGGGTATGCTCTCCATAACATTCATACCAAAAGCCAGCGCAGTCTTCCATATCTATATAACCCTTGAAGGTGTTATCCTCATTCAGTCGTACCCATGCTTGTATTTGGACATCGGAAGATCCGCATGTCTCATATATTCAGCTGGGAGTATCTTCAGGCGGAAGAAAGGCTTGTTCTCTCAGCCAATGTACAACACAATATCGGCCAGCCCTTCCAGCAGGATTTCTTCGATGGGAACATCAAAGCCCTCACCGCTTTCTCCATTCAGCGTACATTGTATCCTGCTGTCCTGATTCAAGAACAAATCATAAAGTGTAGCCCTTTCATATCCTCCATAACCACAGTCACAACTGTCGTGCCATACCCAATGGGGCTATTTACATATTCCTCTTCCATATCGCAATTAGAATGATGAAATACCTTTATTCTTATAAAAAGTATCGATGTACCCTCCGGCCAACCTGACCGCATCACCTACTTGTGCAATCAATTTTGTACGTATGTCATTTGTTTGCAATAGTTTCTTCAAAAAGAACAATAAGTACTCCTATAATAGTCACAAACAATATAAAAACATATTCGAAACTTTCTGAAATTAATACTCAAAAAGAAACGAGCCGCAATGGTTCGTTTCTTTTCATTGTGTCAATCACAAAATCGCAATGTGCACCAGATATCAATTTATGAACAACAAAATATATATAGGTTACTTATTCTTTAAAACAGATAAAACACTATCAATATACTTCAAAAGCTGAACTGATTGAAACTCAAAGCAATCCTAGAATATTCCTCATCAAGATAGATTTTTTCATCCCGCAACATATATCCAATTGCTATAAGGACAATTCTTTCTTTTATATTCATACTTCTAATCAACTGGGATATGCTAATATCTCTTTCCAGTTCAAGGATTGTTTCGATTCTCTTGATTACATTTTTAATTTCATTATCGCTATTCATAGCAGTCAATCAATTAAGTTTTCCAATAGCTTTCAAATATTTAGATTCTGCTACATGCCAGGTAGCTTTAGCAGACACAAATTCAGCCCAAGCCTTCTGCCAGGCGACCTGTGCTTCCAGATAATTATCCAAAGTCTCCATACCAGTCTTATAATTCCGATCGCTTTCCCGTAAATTCTCCTCCGCTTCTTCATAGGCTGTCCTTGTCAGGTGTACTTCGAGTTCTGCTTCTTTCCAAATATTAGCAGCATGGAAAACCTCTAACCGTATCTTGTCGGACAACTCCTTCCGTCTGGTTTCCGCCATACATTGTTCCAGTCTAGCGGCCTTGATTTTATTTTTTCCTTCTCCCCAGTGGAACAAGGGAATTTTCACAGCCAGCATAACAGCGAATACATCGTCCGAAAGCAACTTGTTCCCATTCATTTTTATCCCATTCAAATAATTATACCCGGCAACCAATCCAATCTGGGGCATAAACTCACTCCGGATCAGTTTGATTTCCTGTCCTTTCAAATCGATGGTTTTGGAAAGCATCCGATACTCAGAACGGTTTTCAACGGATAATTCCTCTTTCACAATCGGGTCTGTGTCCATATTCAGCTTCCCGGAAACATTTATTTCCGATTCCAACGGCAAGCCGACAATATGGCAGAGCGCCATTTCCGACAACCGGATTGCATTTTCCGCCCGTTGCAGCATCAAATCCGCATCGTTACGTTTGACTTGTATCTTCAACAGGTTATTTTTAGGAACCATACCTCTCTCATACAGGTTCTGCACATTACGAAGCACCTCTTCAACAGCTTCCTTGTATTTACCGGCAACGGCAAACAGTTCCTTCGCCTTTACCACGTCCCAATAGGCTTCATCCACTGCCAGTAATATTTCCGAGTCCGTCCTGTTCTTGTCAAGACGGGCAATCTCGAAACCGATACGGCTCATCTTGTTTGCAGCCATAATTTTACCACCCATATAGACAGGCTGTTCCAGTTGAACCCCTGCAAAATAAGTGTTGTTGAGATTCAGACTTGCGCTCACCGACGGTACAAGGTTCATGGAAAAATCCTTGTCGGCATACAAATATCCGCCAGAAGCGGAGAATTTAGGCAGATAATTGCTTCTCATCGCTTTCATCGACAGCCCGGCCTTCTCAATGGCATAGCCGGACAAAAGGGCTTGCTTATTGTTTTTTAGTGCCATGTCGCGACACTCGTCCAATGTCAGTACCTCTTGAGCGTATCCCTGTACCGACATCAGAACCATACAGCAAAAAAATAGAATCATTTTCATATATCACTCACATTTTATTTTGAAAAACAAGGCGTAAAAAACCGGAATAATCATCAGAGTAATGACAGTCCCCACAAGCAAACCACCCATAATGGCAACGGCCATAGGACCGAACATGGCATCGGATATCAGAGGAATCATACCCAGAATTGTAGTGCCGGAGGCCATCATGACGGGACGTAGCCGGGAGGAAGATGCTGCAAGTAGCGCCTTGACGGGAGGAACACCGGCATTCATCTGGAGGGTTATCTCATCAATCAGAACCACTCCGTTCTTTATCATCATTCCGATCAGTCCCAAAGCTCCCACGATGGCTACAAAACTGAAAGGCTTGCCGCTTACCAGTATGCCGAACACAATTCCGATATACGCCAGCGGAAGACACAGGAAAATAATCATCGGCTTCTTGAAGTCACGGAAAAGATAGACAAGCACACTGAACATGAAAATAATTGCAATGGGCAAGTTCATGAACAAATATTTGTTGGAATCGGTGCTTGCCTTATATTCTCCCAGCCATTTCATGGAATACCCTTTGGGGAAAGTGACTTTTTCCTTGATTTGGTGCTCAAGTGACAGGCGCGTCTGTTCCGCCGTGTACCCGAAAGCGTTATTGCATTGTACGATAATAGCCCGCTGGGCATTGTAACGATAGACTACGGGATCATTCCATTCGTATATAAGACTGTCTGCAACACTCTGGACCGGCATGGCATAAGTCATATCCGTAATCATCTCCTCTTTTGATACACTTCCCGCAACTATTCTTTTTAATCGCTCTTCATCCAGAGCGGAATTTACATTCGGCATAATTCCCCATACATTGACATCTTCCAGTCCGGTATGCCCTGTGCTCTTCAAATAGATATTCTCAACGATGCTACCGTCGTAGAGCGAACCGACAGGAATACCGTCGGTGGCCGCCAGCAAAGACACTCCCACGTCGTTCCTTCCCAATCCGACACTCCGCGCCGCCTGCTGGTTGAAACCGATTCCTATATCAAGCACCGGATCGTCCCAATTGTCCGTTACCAGCATGGCAGAAGGTTCTGCATACATAATATTCTGTATCTGGCTCCTTAAATCTTTCAAGACCTGGGGATCGGGACCTGAAACCAGCAACTCTATAGGAAAATCCATATACATCGTATTATATTTCTTCAGCCTGACAAAAGAATCAGGATAGCGGGCACTCAAATATTGCTGAAGTTCCTGCATACACTTGTCTATGTCCTCATAGCTTCTGAAATCAATGATAAGTTCACCATAGCGTAGACTTGGGTCAGCTACGGAACGGACTAAATTGTAACGTGCCGGAGTTCCACCCAGAGAGGTCGTGACATGAGTAACCTCGCCACGTCCTTTCAAATAATCCTCTATCTCTTTGAGATCGGCCTCTATCTTTTCAATGCGTGTTCCCTCCGGCATTTTATATTCCATATAAATCTGGTTGTAGGTCAGATCCGGAAAGAAAGTCTGCGGCAGAAACTGGAAACATACCGCACTGACGGCAAGCAGTCCTATAATGCAGGAGATGGTAATAGCCTTATGCCTCAAAAGCAACAGCAACATTTTCCGGAACTTTCTGTACAAAGGGGTGTCAAAGACATCCTGTCCGACCGCAGGAGATTCCAGTTTGAGATAACTCCCGGCATGGACGGGAACATGTATCAGTGCGAGTACCCAGCTTAGCAAAAGCGAAACGGCCAAAACGATAAAGAGGTCACGGGCATATTCACCTGCCATATCCGGGGATAATGAGACAGGCATGAAAGCTATTATGGCAATTAACGTAGCTCCCAGTAGGGGACGGGCCGTGAGATTGGCCGTATGAACCAGCGATTCCGGCTTTTTCATTCCTCTGCTGCTGTCCACAAGGATACCGTCAACCACTACAATCGCATTGTCCACCAACATTCCCATCGCAATGATGAAGGCCCCCAGTGAAACCCGTTGCAATGTCCCGTCAAAGAAATAGAGGACAACGAATGACCCCAATACGGTAATGACCAGTCCGGCCCCGATAATCACACTGCTACGGAATCCCATTGTGAACATAAGGACCAGTATGACGATCACGACAGATTCAATCAGGTTGACAATAAATGTACCAATGGCTTCGCTTACCCGCTCCGGCTGATAGAAGACTTTATTGAACGCAAAACCGGCAGGCAAGTCCTCTTTCAGTTCATTTATCTTTTGGGTAACGATCCGGCCGATTTTAAGAATATCATAGCCGGATTCCATAGCGAGGGCGATTCCGTATGCCTTCCTTCCGTCGTATTTCATGGCATTTCGTTGTGGGGTTTCATAACCGTTCTCCACATCGGCGATATCCTTCAACCTGAATTGATCTTTCTCGTGTCCTTCTATGACCAAGTTACGAATATCCTCTATGGAGCGGGGCGTATTCAAAACCTGCACTTTCAAACGGTTGTTCCCACTATTGAAATATCCGGCATATACGGTTTTACTTTGTCCTTGCAGAGTGGAGATAATTTCTGCCGGAAGTATCCCCATGCGTGACATTCTCTCCCTGTCGATGTTGATGTTGATGCAAGGCGTGGCTGTTCCATATATCTCGACGTTCCGTATGCCTTCGATGTTTATCAGCTCCCGCTGGATAAACTGCATGTAACGTATCATATCCTTGTCAGAAAAGCCGTCCGCCGTAACAGTGTAGAACATACCGTAAACGGCACTGAAATCGTCAAGCACCTGCGGCACCGACGCTCCGGCAGGCAATAACGGATGGATATCCACAATTTTTTTCCGTAGCACATCCCATTTCTGCTCCATTTCACTGTTGGGAACGGTCGTCTTCATTACCACCTTTATCAGAGAAAGGTCATTCATGGACTTCGACTCTATATAATCAATATCACCCATTTTCCGGATAGCCTTCTCCAACTTGTCCGACACTTCCATTTCCACCTGATGGGCATCCGCTCCCGGATAAACGGTCATCACCAATGCCTGCTTGACCGTAATTTCCGGATCTTCCATTTTGCTCATGGAATAGAAAGACCACAAACCTCCTATTACAAGAACAGCGATAAAAAGTTTGACTATCGCCTTATTTCCCAACGCATATTCCGACAGACTTTTCATAGCATATTTCCTATATTGGTTTTTGAAACGGCAGGCATTTTCTCAACAGTCTGTCCCTCAGACAACCCGTTTACACCTGTAACGACAATCCGGTCATTGTCTGCCAGGCCGCTGACAATTGCCCCGGTACGGTCTATTTTCAGAATATGTACAGGAGACATGCTCACTTTCATCCTTTCATCCACCCTCCAGACATAACTCTCTTGGTTTCTTTTACATATAGCGGACAAAGGAATCCGGACTGAATCCTTTCCCGTCTCATCATAGGAAAGGATTACCCGGCAGTTCATACCTGCAGTCAGGGTACTTGCGTTCTGGATATCGGAAAGCGTGAACCGCATTTTATAAAGCTGGTTTGCATTGGCCTGACGACTGACGGATTTCATCCGGATTCCCATAATACTACCGCCAAGGAGTATTTTGGCCTCTTTCAGGTTTTGTAGTCTTTTATAATCCCGGACAGGAATGTTGATCTCAATCTCAAGATTATCTCTGCTAATGAATCCCACTATCGGTGTCCCGGCTTGGACAATCTCTCCACCACAATGATATATACCGTGTATATATCCGTCAAACGGAGCATAAAGTCGGGTATAAGATAGGGCGTCTTTGGCGGACTGATATTTAGATTCCACCTGTATGAAGGATGCCCGTGCTTTTTCAAAATCGTTCGGAGCCATAGTTTGCGCCTCATACAGTTCGGTTATCCTTTCAAATTCCGTTTTTGCCTGCGACCAAGCCGCTTCGGCCGCACTCAACCGAACCTCGTAATCATGCGTATCAATAGAAGCTATCAAATCTCCTTTTTTTACGGGAGTTCCCTCCTGGTCAAGTACGCTTTCAAGCTGTCCGCTTACCTTAAAAGCCAAAGCCAGATCATCTCCGGCTTTGACAAGACCCGGATAATTGACTTCATCCACAGTAACACTCGTTCTTATCGTATCTATTTTCACCAAGGGTGCTCCTTTCTCCGAGCCTCCCGATGAAGAACACGAGCCGGCAAACAGCAACAGCCCGCATAAATTTGAAATGGTAAATAGTTGCTTCATAAGTTTTTTATTTTTAATTCTTGCGCCAAAGTTCCATAGAATTGACGAAAAAGATATTTTCCTTTCTCCGAAGAATATGTTCCAATTTCCCGTTTTCTATTGTTTAGGAAATAAAACAGACTATATTTGTGGCTAAAATTTGGAATGATATGAAAAATTTAAAGAAACTGGATATACCGATGACCCGCAATCTAGTAGGAGGCATTAATTGTATCAATGATGATTTTATCGTAATGAATGACCTCCAGCAATTGGGAATAGAAAAAGGATATCCCATAAAATTGGGAGCATTGGCGATAAGTCTATGTCTATACGGGGATTTAACCGTTGAAATAAACATGATAGAACATCATGTTTCAGCAGGGAATCTGATCATCACCTTGCCGGAGGATATTTTACAGCATAATGGAATATCCGATCATGTCAAAGGGCTTTTCATAATTGTGTCACAACGATTCATTGAAGAAGCCTTTCCACAGATAGAAGATATACTGCCTGTTTTTCTGCATATACAACAGTATCCCTGTCTAAACCTCTCTGCACAAGAGTGTGCCAGGATACAAGGATTCTATAATTTCTTTATCCAGCATCTTGAAGACAATTCGCCCTATCGGGACAAGATTATCCGCTCCATTCTGCAATCCATGATATATTATATTGCGGGAATTGTGAATCTGGATAAAGCCAATAATAAACGAGAGCGAAAAGAGGAATTGTTCAGCCATTTTATCCAATTAATTATCAAAAATTACAAAAAAAACAAGAAACTGGATTTCTATGCAGAAAAACTGTTCATATCTCCTAAATACTTATCGGATATAATAAAAAAAATAAGCGGGCAGAGCGCACATAACTGGATTAACCGCTATATTCTTTTAGAAGCAAAAATTCAACTTCGAACATCAAGTAAAACAATTACACAAATAGCAGATGAACTCAATTTCCCTAACAACTCTTTTTTTAGTAAATACTTTAAAAAACATTGCGGAATAACCCCTAAAGAATACAGAAGAAGGAATGGTATATAATAAAAACAAATAAACATTTCAATCCGTTAATTTGTTTTTTATATAGTCCTAGTATACAATTACAATGTATAACAAAATATTCATCACATTTCAATTGATAAAAACATGTTAATTCAATCAATATTTTTTGAGTAATATTTTGTAAAATCAATAGATACTAATACTTTTACAACAAAAGACCGACCAGTCAGTCTGCAAACAAAACAAAAAATATATTATGAGTACACTTAAAGATGAGATATTAAGAAAGGCAATGATATTGTTCTTAACACGTGGCTATAGAGAAGTTACGATGAAAGAGATACAGAACTCAGTAGGATGCTCAAGAGGAGTTATGTACCATCATTTTATTAATAAAGAACAAATTTTTGAAGAAGTCGTGAGAATTTATCTCTTACCTGCCTTTTCCAATTTCTCCATCATACCATCCGGAAAAGCACTAACTTTATTAGATGCTATTAACACATCGGTGGAATTTAGGACACGTTATATTAGTTTGTTCAAAGAAGTCATATCAGACAAACAGAAAGATTATTATTTCTTCAAACTAATATTTCAAGTTGGTGAACATTATGAAGGCTTTATGGAGCTAGTGAATCAATTAATAGAACAAGAATTAAGTACTTGGAAAATTATTGTACGGCTAGCTCTAAAAAATGGAGAAATTAAAAAGGATACTGATGTTGAATTTGTTTCTCAATATTTTGCCATGTTACCTTACGGTTTAGGACTAGCTAGAGCTTTTAAACGTGGTCTCAAAATTGAAGATATTAAAATATCTTATATGAAATTTTATAACTTAATAAAAAGTGATGAAACAACTCTATGAAAAACGTATTGGTTATATACTATTCACAAACAGGACAATTAACAGAAATACTAAGGAATTTCCTACTGCCCATATCAGCAGATTCGCATGTAGACTATGTTGAAATCAAAACTCCATGTTACACTTTTCCTTTAACTTGGACAAGCATGTTTGATATGTTTCCAGAAAGCGTATTACAAGTTCCCTGTGAAATATCCTACAAACTACCTGAAAAGAGGAGTTATGACACTATTGTTTTAGGATTTCAAACTTGGTTCTTACATTTGTCTCTCCCTATGTTTACATTTAGTTATACGCAAGATTTTTCTGCTTTAATAAAACATAAAAAAGTATATCTAATTATGGATTGTAGAAATTGTTGGCGGCCAGCAATGGAAGCGATGGAACAACGGGTATTAGAAATAGGAGGAATTATTAAGGGACGGTATGTCTTTGGCAGCGCAGGAGGAAATCTAATTGGTTCCATATCCATTTTACACTGGTTTTTTACAGGAAATAAAAAATTGTTTTCTTTTCCAGAACCGGGAGTTCCAGAATGCGAAATAAAGAATGCTGCAAAATATGGAAAGATATTGCTCAATTGTTTTACCTGCCCATCAGTAGTAACTTATCCATATAACAAGAGCAAGTTTATATCAGCAGATATAGAGCAATATGTAGTCAAAAAATTTAAATGGTGGGCTCAATTTATCGTCAAAAGAAATAATAAATATAGAACAATAAAGCTCCTAATATTTAGAATATGGCTATTATGTACAATCATAATTATTAGTCCAGTTGTGGCTTTTTTAAGAAATAAATAATAACCTTTTAAAAAAAGAATTATGGAAAAAAACGTGTTTATTACTAGAATGGCAAAATTTTTGCCCAACAAAGTCGTAAAGAATGACGAGATGGAAAAACGCCTAGGAATGATCGGAGGAAAACCATCACGTGTAAGGCCCATTATTTTGAGGCAGAACCGTATCGAAAAAAGATATTATTCTGTTGACGAAGATGGAAGCATTAAATATAGTAACGCAGAGATGATGGCACTTGCTATTAAACAGATGTTTGATGACAAGTTTACAGCAAAAGATATAGAGCTTCTAACATGCGGAACTTCTAGTGCTGACCAAATCCTACCATCCCACACTGCTATGGTACATGGGCTGCTGGAAGGAGCTCTTCCTATCCCGATTATGTCTCCATCTGGAGTCTGTTGTGCTGGAGCACATGCTTTACAATACGCTTATTTATCCGTTGCTTCCGGCGCAACAAGCAACGCTGTATGTGGAGCTTCAGAGTTGATATCCCCCTTGATGCTTGCCAAAAACTTTGAAGGGGAATACGAAAAGCTCCAACAGATCGAAAAAAATCCACTTATCGCCTTTGAAAAAGACTTTCTCCGTTGGATGCTATCTGATGGTGCAGGATGTATGCTACTCTCCAATCGGCCAGAAGGAGAATTATCTCTAAAAATAGAATGGATAGAATCTGTCTCATTCGCTAATGAGCTAAAAGCATGTATGTATCAAGGTGCGGAAAAAGACAAAAATGGAGATTTAGTTAGCTGGAAGACAATGTCAGAGCAGGAGTGGTTATCCAAGTCCATATTCTCCATTAAACAAGATGTACGACAGCTAGGAGAATTTGTGGTAAAAAAAGCCGTAGAACATATAAAAAATAGTAGTGAGAAACACTCCTTATCTTTTGAAACAGATGTTAACTATTTTCTACCTCATATATCTTCAATGTTCTTTTATAACCTATTGATGGAAGGTATGGTGAACGCAGGAATAAATTGTACGAAAGAAAAGTGGTTCACAAATTTAACTTACGTGGGCAATGTGGGTGCCGCTTCAATTTACATTATGCTTGAAGAGCTCTTTCATTCTGGTAAATTAAAGAATGGAGAAAAGATTTACCTCTTTATTCCAGAAAGTGGACGCTTCTCATATACAACAGCATTACTTACAGTTGTAAAATAATATTTTTTGCTTTTACAGACCGAACAGTCGGTCTGTAAAAGCAATGTGTAATACAATTCGCTATATAATAAAATTTTATAGACTATTCATAAGAATTCAATAAAAATGGAAACAATAAATGCAGTAATAACAGGGGTAGGAGGTTATGTTCCCAATTATATCCTCTCTAATGATGAACTCTCACGCAAACTCGATACAACTAATGAATGGATCATAAGTCGTATTGGCATACAAGAAAGACACATTTTAAAAGAAGAAGGTTTAGGCACTTCTTATATGGCACGTAAGGCTGTAAAACAACTACTAGAAAAAACAAATACTAAACCGGAAGAAGTTGATTTAATCATGGTTGGGACAAGCACTCCAGACTATCAAATACCTTCGACGGCTTCAATACTATGCGATAAGTTAGGATTGATAAATGCTTTTGCTTTCGATGTAGAAGCTGCTTGTTGTGGTTTTCTCTATTTAATGGAAACTGCCGCAGCTTTTATCAGCCTAAAAAAATACAAAAAAATTATTATAGTAGGAGCAGATAAAATGTCTTCCATAATTGATTATAATGACCGTAAAACTTGCCCCATTTTTAGTGATGGAGCAGGAGCTTTTCTTATAGAACCAACTACAGAAAATATGGGAATTATTGATTCTTATTTACGGACTGATGGAAAAGGTTTACCCTTTTTGCATGTAAAAGCAGGGGGATCTGTTTACCCTTTTAGCCAATCTGTTTTAGATGATAAAATGTATTATTTACATCAAGAAGGGAGAACTGTCTTCAAATATGCAATTCAAAACATGACAGATGCATGTTTACAAATCATAAGAAGAAATCATTTAAAATATGAGGATATTGACTGGATTGTTCCCCATCAAGCCAATATTAGAATTATAGAATCTGTTTCCCATCACCTAGATATTCCATTAAATAAGGTTCTGATAAATATAGAACATTTTGGCAATAGTAGTGCCGGAACCTTACCTTTATGTATATGGAGTTTCGAAAACAAATTAAGAAAAGGAGATAATCTTCTTTTTACAGCTTTTGGAGCAGGGTTTGCTTGGGGAAGTATGTATGTAAGATGGGGATACAATTGAAAAATAAGCTCATTATTAAATAGTTTTATTCAATAACATATCGATAAGTCAAAACGATATTCAAATAACATAGTATATTAATAGATATTCAAACTAAAGCCATCGAGAAAAAGAGTCAAAAATAATAGCATTAAAAGCACAGAAATCTTCTAAAAAATTATCACAACAAAGGCGAGAATCAATAACGCTATGATTTACAACTCCTCTTATATTTTCCTTTTCTTATTTCCTCCTGTTTCATTGCTCTCGGAGAGTCGTTCCATTTTTTCTGTCTGACTATGCGTATCTTTTTTTTGCAAGTTTTTTGCAGGAAAATAGCAAGACACGATACGAATCCGCAGAATAAAATAAAATGTCTCTCCAACACCAGGAAGAATTAAAAAGCAAATATAAAAGGGAAAGGAATACGAAAGATATAAGAGGAAATAAACATGCCACCGCCCATATAGGGCGGTGAATTCTATTTTACTCAGCCTTTACCTTACAAACTTCGCCAAATGATTTATTGCTTGATATCCGTAAAACGGGTGTCGGAAGCACATTGCCTTCCGTACTTGTCCAAGATGCAAGCCCCGGATTTCCTTACGGATTCCAGACTTTTTTGCGTCCCGACACGACTTTCGCCCCTTACAAGGCTTACGAGATCGTAAAAACGGAATTGATAAACAGGCTATTGAAATAAAATAGCCCGTCTCTTACAAAAGGTCTGGCGGCAATGGAGAAAATATGAACAACCACCTGTCCCGATTGGCAGGTGGTTGCCCGATATAACTTCTGCAGCCGGTATCAGGCGGCCATGCGCTTTCGGATAAGAGCGATGTTCTTATGTACGAGGTTCATAATCCGCTTGTGGTATTTCGTATTTTTGTTACACAGCCCCCTCGACTGCAACACCTTGAATGTTTCGAGGCTCAACTCTACGGTCTCGACCCTCTTGTCCTCTATCCGTGCGGAGAATACCAGCGTATCCGGTTTGAGGTAATATTCGCACTGTCCCACGCAGTGATGTAACGCATTACCCTCGTCGTAGTAGGCTTTCACGCTGTCCAGTACACGGACAACTATCGTCCCGTCCGTGAACTCCAAACCGAAGAACTTGCCTTTCAACTCCCTGAAACGTGCCTCGTTTTCCCTCGCCCGTTTCATCTGCTCCTTGCGTTTTTCCTGCTCTTGGAGAATACGTACCTTGTTCTGATACTTGTCATGCTCGGTTTTCAAATCGGCGGGGCAAACATAGTGGGCGTTGTGCAAGTCCTTGCCGCATCTGTCGAGCATACGGAGATAATCCACCCATATTCCCATGTCCGTTATCCGATACTTCCGGCGTAACACGATTTTGTAGGACGGCCAACAGAAATCCAAATCCTGCGGGTGGTCGATGAAGCGCTTGAGGTCTCGTTTGCGTCCACTTTTAAGTATTGTCTCCACTCGGCTGTCCGATAGCAGGGCTTTCATCAGCTTTTGCGGGGCGATGTCGGCAAACGACCCTTTCAGCCCGTTGCGCCGTAACTTCGGGATAACCGTGTAGCCCGGACAGACATAACAGTCGGCTATGCGTTGGTACACGTAATTGTCGTTCCGCAGTTCCAATCCCGACCCGTACAGAAAGCTGTCCAAATAACACCCCATTGTCCGTTGCAAGGCTGTCAAAGCGGTTTTCCCGTTCTCGTCCAACCAGTATCTCGCCACTTCGCACACGTCTGTCCGAGCGTTCCCGCCTTTGCGGTAACAGACATTCATTCTGAAAATCCGCTGCACCTGAAATCCGTCCTGCGTGGTGATGACGGAAAAATAGCTTTTCTCGTCTGTCTTGCGGCAAAGTGTGTCTTTGAGCGTCAGTTTGGCGTGGCAGTTCGGGCAATGGCAACGCTTCGCCTTTGTCTCGTTCCATCTATGACCGCAATCGAGGCAGGTCGTTTGTCCGCTCGGTGTACGAAAAGCGTAATGTCCGACGGTATGCCGGAACGCCCATTCTGCCTGTTTCTTCGTGATAGGCAGCAACCGCCCGTTGGCGGCTACTACCTGATGCTGAAATTTTGTCCGTGCTTTCATTGTCAGAAATCGAAGAGTGAGAGTTCCGTTTGGGTATTCTGTACAGCTTTGGCGGTCGGCTTCGGTCTGATGTGGCGTTGCTGTATCTTGCGCATTTCTTCCTCCTGATAGGCTTTCAGCGCGTCTTTTCGAGCTTGTGCCTTTTCTTCTTCGGTCAGCTCCACCTTGTGATTGACCACGACGCTGCAACTGATGGGTTTACCCACGTCGATGTTGTTTTCATCATAGTAATGAATGGCGAGCGACCACACTTCGTCATCGGTCATTCCGCAACAGCCGCTTGCCTTGACTTGATTGAGAATGAATGTGATACAATCGTCCAAGTTCTTGTTTTCTTTGGCATAGGAGACGGCGAAAAGTTCGTCCGTCCGTGCCTTACCGTCCAAGTATTCCTTGATAGTCCGTTTGAAATGTTCCGTACCTTTCATCGTTCAGCGTTTTTGAGATTAAAAATGATAGTCGATGACACCGCCGATGTAGAGCAGCGTGCCGGGTTCATATTCACATACTTGCCGCAGGAACTCGTAGGATTGTTCGGCATAGGACTGGAAGCTCTCTTCGTCCATGTAGAACCAGTAAGCGGTATCGAGCGGGTTTTTCAGAAACTTTTCGAGCTGATAGACCGGGCCAATCCAGTCCTGTACGCTGTCGGGGGTAATGGCTTCCGCCCTGCGTTGAATGTCGGTAACGAAATCTTCCCGCCATTGTTTCGCACCGCCTTTGTAGCATATGGTATCGTCGGAAACAAGCTCGAACATGCCTTTGGGCAGAATGTTGTTTACCAAGTTGTCGATATGGAACTGGCGTTCCTCGTCGTCAATCTCGGCGCAATAATCGAAAAAGCTGTCATCGCCTTGCATGAGGGTGTCCTCGTTCAGGTAGTTGTCCTTGTCCACCCGTGTTAGGGTAATTTGAAAAATCTTGCTGTGCATAACCTTGAATTTTAATTTGTTGAACTTATTTTTCTTTTCCCTCCCTTTGGAAGCCTTTCGGCTTTCCTTACCGGGAGAGATTTTACATGCAAGCCAGCACAGTGGGGAAAGGACAGAAAGGCAAGCAAACAGCCGGGGATTTCACGGAATACCCAACCCGACAGGTACGGCATGTCGGGGAACTGGAAGGACATCTACGATTTGGGAAGGCTGCCGGGCAAATCCACGAGCCGTTAGCATGGCGGTGCTTGACGACGGACGACCGCTGTACCTTTGCATGGGAAAATCCAACCGGCAAGGAAGTGACGACAGAGTGACGAGAGATATGTAATATGATTAGAACAACCACATAAAATTGGCAGGTTGTGTCAGTTAAAATTGATTATCAAACAAAAAAGAAGGGAAAATATAATGTGCGTAAATTCTATTCTTGTGTGAAGAAAATCCTTGTATAATAGAAAAATTTCACAGAATATAGCTACTTTTGCAATCGGATTGAGGCAACTCTATCCAAGACATTTTAGAAAGTTAAGAAGCGTTATGCTTATCTTGTGAATTGGAAACGTAGGAAATTTCACAATTACACACAAGGATAGCATAGTGGTTCTCACGCATATAGCGTGGGCTGCTATTACTACATTCGTGTGTAAGGTTTTTCCTACGACCTCCAATTCAGAATGTGGCATTGCAGTTCCACGCTCCTCGTATTTAATAACCCTCTCATGGGAACGATGAGAATCCAATTTTTTTATTTCATTATGAAAAAAAATTATTGTGTTATTTTTCTGTGTTTACTTAGCTTGGTCTTTTCTTCAGCTTGTAGCGATGATAATGATGACAATAAAGATGGTGGCATAAATAATGAAAATATGTCATTGCTTTTGGGTACATGGGAAGAAGTAAACCGAGAATCTTACAAAGATGGCGAAGTGGTTCCGGATCATTGGGCAAAATGGGCAAAATGGGCTTTTCAGAAAGATGGAACTTTAATACATTTTTCTCCAACCTATACAGATGAAGGTACGTATGAATATAATGGTGCAGAGAAGTGGATAAGATTGAAATACCATGGTGAAAACAAAAAGGTTACAATCCAAAAATTGACGGATGAAGAACTCGTATGGAAAGCGAATTATCCGGACGATGAATACGATTATCAGATTTTATATTTGAAGAAAACCACTTCTGAATATGACGATTCTTTTTAAGATTATATAGGTAAAATACGACCGACGGTTTATATTCGGCAAGTAAACAGTTGATGATTTTCATACATTTGTGTCGATGTGGTGATGGAATCCTAAGTTAAAGCTACTACCAATAGGCTGACTGTGTATTGGCTTACTCTTGTTACGGTTAAATTCAGCGCACCATTTTGTTGTATGGCAATAAAGTAGTACATTTGCATAAAATTAATGACTATGGCTATAACAATCAAGAATATTCCGGTTTTGGAAGGTGCTACGGCAGAGGATTTCGTGCGTAGTGCCGAGAAGAATGCTGTAAAGGCAACTCCACAGCTGTCTGTGACAGCCAAGAAGCGGCTACAAAAGGTATTGGAAAAATCCCGTTCATTCCGATTCAACTGACAATGGACGGGATTTCTTTATACGATGATTGCGTCATGCTTGCCTATAACAAGGAAGTGCGGGAAAAGTGTCTCCCTTTCACTTGCGGCGAGGATGATCTTGATGATTTTTTCCTTCATGATGCCGATTTATATGCGGATGAACTTTTAGGGAAAACTTATTGTTGGGTGACGACTGAATTTCCGCACCGTATTGTAGCGTTGTTTACCTTGGCTAATGACAGCATCAAGACCAAATTAATCTCTTCCAATGACAAAAATCGTTTGCAACGTAATATCGTAAACCCTAAACGTGGGCGTAGCTACCCGGCTGTTCTGATAGGAAGACTGGGGGTAAATCGGGAATATCAGGGCACACCGAGCCATGTCGGGCAGCAACTGATGGCTTTTATAAAAGACTGGTTCCGCCACGAGGACAATAAAACGGGATGCCGCTTTCTCGTAGTGGATGCGTACAACGAGGACAAAGTGCTTAAGTATTACGACAAAAACGGCTTTGTACCCCTGTACAAGACCGAAGAGATAGAAAAGCAGTATTATGACATTCCACAAGACGCACCCTTGAAAACGCGTTTGTTGTATTTTGACTTGAAAAAGGACTGATATAACTTGACATTCGATAGAAACGGTCTCGGACGATTATTCCGAGACCGCTTTTTTATGTGCATATCTCTGCCGGGAATTAATATTTGCCATGTGTATGCCTATAAAAATAGTCTTGCAGGGATTGGTAACGGTTCGGAATGGTCGCATTCTCATTGAAACCGTTCAAGCAATGAAGCAATGTTTCTTCGAGTGTGATGTACCGGCGGCTGAAAGTCTGTACGTTATCCAAGCAACAGGCTTCCATAGCGTATTTGAACGGTGCAAGACTTTCAAGTTCTTTCCGAATCCGCACATACCACAGGAAGAATAACTGAATCGTGAAGCTGTCGGCTTCACCTGCTTTCATCAAATGTTCTTCATCGAGTAACCGCCGGACAAGCTCCAGGGTAAGCTGACAATTATTTTTCCGATAATACTTACGTTTTGCCGTATTATAGGCTGCAAACAGTTCGATGTCTTGTGCTGTTAGCCTGTATTCTTCCGGGTAAAATGCACGTACTTCTTTGCCTGTAACAACAATTTTCTCGTTTCCGAACTCGTATTCATACGTTTTTTCATCAGAAATTTCCTCTTCTGTAAAGGTCTTGAACCCGTAACATTCCGTTACGATGAACGGTCCCTTTCCAAACTCCGCCAAAGATTCGAGGGCATGGAGACTGCCACAGGAGAAGAATATATCGCTTCCGATACCTTCACCGCTATCCGACAGCCTGATTTTTACATCCTCTGAATCGTTTGTGTATTTCCAGACTATACGGCAGTCCGCATAATGGGGTTTCCTGCCATTCGCCTCGACAAATTCGGCAAATCCGCTCTTGATGGCTGTTTTTATTTTCCCTACATCCGTCAAGACGCTTCGTGTCTTGCAGGTTTCGCACTGGCCGAATTGCAAAGGATCGTCGGAAATTTCCGTTATCACTTTGGTGTTGGGGTTTACTGTGGCTTCGCATACTACCTGCGTACCGCCACATCGTGTACATATTATACTCATATCTTGTCAAGATTAAAAATTAATATATCTTTCTATCCGCTATTTTGAACTTGTCGATAAGGTTCAGCCAATGGCTGCAATTCCTTTTCAACTAAACAATTTATCCAGATTCTGCTTAAAGCGTAGCATTAGGCGACACTTCCCATCGCATTTACGAACCGACCTCATATAGGCGCATTGACCGTTTGTTTCATCAAACAAGAAACATGACTGCCGGAATGCCTCAAAAATTCTTGTTTTAACCTGTTCGTCCAGCACTTTCCCTTCCGTAACTTGATTAACATTTGCGTGCATAATACATAAAAGTTAAATTAAACATCCGAGTTATTTATTTCCCTCCTCTCGGAAGCCTTTCGGCTTTCCTTGTCGGGAGAGATTTTACATGCAAGCCAGCACAGTGGGGAAAGGACGGAGAGGCAAGCAAACAGCCGAGGATTTCACGGAATACCCAACCCGCCGAGGCACGAGGCTGGGACTGAAAGGAAATCTTCGATTTGGGAAGGCTGCCGGGCAAATCCACGAGCGGTTAGCATGGTGGTGCTTGACGACGGACGACCGCTGTACCTTTGCATGGAAAAATCCAACCGGCGAGGGAGTATCGGAAACGAGATAAGGGAAAGAATGAGATAGAAATGAAAGGGAAAGCCCCGCTGATATAAAGGATATGGATAACCGCTAAAACAGAAAATTTTCTTGCGGAAACAAAGGACATAGAAAGCCCCTCGGATCAACAGAACTGCACTCCAAAAGTTTTTTATCTAACTTTCGGGGTGCAGTTTATTCGGGGCTATATCAAGGCTCTTAATAATATAAATAAAAGTATCAACTTACTGTTTATAAGCTCATCCTTATGAAATTTGACTTTTGGGTTGCTTTCTTTATGTGATGATATTGTTGATGTCTTATTCCAGTGACCGTTTGTTAGTTTTAGTTGATAGTAATTTCATCAAGGAACAGATAAGTTTGTCTACCTGCACCCGGATGCCATTTCGGAAGTACCGGAGTGTTTTTCCCGATAATGCGTACATAGCGTGCTTTGGCCTTTTCGAAACTTGCCGTATCACGTTTCAGTACATTGTTCTTACTGCCTTTTTCCAGTACCGGTATGGTCTTCGAGGCAATCTTGCTGTATGTGCTTCCATCGTTAGAACCATATATTTCCAAACCGGTCAGACCGAAGATATAGTCACCCGGAACAAGGTATGTGCCGAGTGAGACCGAAGATATTTCTTTCGTTTCCTGCAAGTCGATGGTTGCATCGAAGTCCTGTCCGTAAAGACCAATATAGCGTCCCGAACGATAATTATCGTCACCCTGCAAGCCGTCTACCAGCAAGTTTGCTCCCTGATAGGTATATTTTTCGTCGGGTTCGCATTTCAGGGTGATGGGATGCATGGTAGCCAGATTATACGTCAGAGTTTCTTCGGTTACATTGCTTTCATGCCCGTTGCGGATAGCCCGTGCCTTGATGGTCGTTGTCCGATTTATCGTGAACGGTTCCGTATACCGGAGCGATCCGCTTGTCGGTTCGGAACCGTCCAGTGTGTAGTAGACCGGTGCATTGTCGAATGTACTCAGTTCGACAGCCGCAGTGCCGTCCTGTCCCTTAGGTCCGACACTTATTGTCACATCCTCTATGTCTTCTTTGTAATGGCAGCCGTACAATTCGTATAAATCCAGCTGGTGACGGAGGCGTTTCAGGAATCCACCCAGGTCCTTCCTTGCCGGATTGCCCCACTGCAGTTCACTCAGCGCAGCAATGCGCGGCATCATCTGCCATTCCATTTTCACGCTATCCTTTGTCCATTCCGTCCAGATACATCCTTGTACTCCGATGATGTTCTTCTTCTTTTCCGGAGTCAGCTTCTCCGACTGAGGCTCGAACATATATACTCGTTTTACGCTGCTGATACCTTTCAGGCGGTTATAACCCGGATTGCTGAAGTACAGGTGGCTGATGGGGCAGACGATGGTAGAATGTCCCAGTTGTGCGGCTTTGACAGATGCCTTTATGCCTGTCCATGCCATGACGGTCGTGGTTTCCGGATTAGGATTGCCTTCCAGAATCTCATCCCATGCCAGCATCTTCTTGCCTCGTTTGGCGATTTCCTTTTCCACTTCGTTCATGAAGTACACCTGAAGCTGGTTTTCCTTGCTGTGCTCCTTGGTGTCGCGCAGTCCCAGTTCCTTAATCTTGGCCTGACATTTCGGACATTTTTTCCATTCCGCTTTCGGGCATTCATCTCCTCCGATGTGGATATAAGGTGCATCCGGAAATATATCCATAAGTTCGTTCACCACGTCTTTGGCAAATTGCAGTGTTTGAGGGTTTCCTCCGCAAAGCACTTCCTTGAAAACACCAAATTTTGTAGCCGTTTCATACGGTCCGCCTGTACATCCCAGTTCCGGATAAGAAGCCAGTGCTGCCAACATGTGCCCCGGCATGTCTATTTCCGGAATGACTGTAATGAAGCGTTCTGCTGCGTATGCTACAATTTCTTTGGCATCTTCCTGTGTGTAGTAACCACTAACCGGTGTACCGTCGAATTTTCCAGACCCCGGTGCAGTAATTGTTTCCTTACGATAAGAGCCAATTTCAGTCAGTTTTGGGTATTTTTTGATTTCAATACGCCAGCCTTGGTCTTCGGTCAGATGCCAGTGGAAATTATTGATATTATGCAATGCCATGACATCAATTAGTTTCTTCAGATATTCCTTTGGAAAGAAATGACGGCCTACATCAATCATGAAGCCACGATAGTTGTACTGCGGAAAGTCTTTCACTTCACCGGCAGGCAGTGAAGCCAGTGATTTGCCTTCCGTGATAGGAAGTGCCTTGTGTATGGTTTGGCAACCATAAAAGACACCTGCTTCTGTAGCACCAGTCAAGGTGACGACATCGGCCGTAACATTCAGTTCATAGCCTTCTTTGTGCATGATGGACGGATCGACTTTTAGGATAATACAGTTCTTTCCAGCCTTAGTTCCTATCTTGACTTCCGTTCCTGTTACTTCCTTGATATAGCCGGCAAGAAGACGGGCTGTGCTTGCCAGTTTCTCATTGCCCTTTTCGTAGCAAATTGTGGTGGAAGAGTTGATGACGAAAGGTGCCGCCGACGGAGTTTCTGTAACTTCCTGCGGCAACGGGATGACATTCAGGTTCCCGGTTCGGATTTCTTGTGTTCCGCACCCCATTAGGCTTCCTGCAACTAATAGGCAGATTACCCATGCTGTTACTGTATTTTCTCTCATAACAAAATTACTATTTTAATGGTTTATTTTTACAAAAATAACAAAAATTCTTAGCATTGTCAATAATGTTATATATATTTGTATGGTATTTTAAATCTAATAACAATTGTAAATTTTTATGAATCGATTCTTTTTTAGTAGGAGCTTTATTAAGCAAGTATCGCTTTTAGGAGTTGCTGCCTGTCTGGGATGCCCGCATATAGCGAACGCTGAAGGAAGGGTGGTAGAGAGCGGTATAATGAACGCTTTCCAGCAGAGTCTGGAAGTAAAAGGTGTTGTGTATGATGCAACAGGTTTCCCTGTTATCGGTGCATCAGTTGTCGAGAAAGGTAATTCTACGAATGGTGTTATTACAGATCTTGATGGTAACTTTACGCTGAATGTGGCAAAAAATGCCATAATTGTGATTTCGTATATGGGATATCAAACCCAGGAAATACAGGTTATTCCGGGCAAAATTCTTAATATTACATTGAAGGAAGATACCCAGGTTTTGGACGAAGTTGTAGTAGTGGGTTATGGCGTGCAGAAAAAAGTCAATTTGACCGGTTCTGTCGCTACTGTAGATGGTGAAATATTGGAACAGCGTCCGCTGGCAAATGCTACCCAAAGTTTGCAAGGTATGGTTCCGGGATTGTACATTGACAATAGTAATGCCGGTCGTCCGGGGGCGACTTCTTCTTTGCAGTTACGTGGTCAAGGCAATCTTTCGGGTAATGCTGCTCCTTATGTGTTGGTCGATGGAGTGGAAATGGATCTTGCAGATGTCAATCCGAATGACATTGAAAATATCTCTGTATTGAAGGATGCTGCAGCATCCTCTATTTATGGGGCGCGTGCGGCTTACGGTGTGATTTTGGTTACTACTAAGAAAGGTAAGGAAGGTAAAGCCCGTGTCAGCTATCAGGCTACATTGGGATGGACTTCTCCGATGTCACTGCCGGATATGGCCAATGCATATGAGTTTGCCACTTATTTCAACAGAGCTTGTAAAAATGCAGGTGTAATAGAACAATATGATGAAGAGAAGCTGGGACAATTGCAGCAGTATATCAATGACCCTACCGGGCTTGATCCGTGGGCAGAGCTAACTCCCGGACAATCGATGATAGGAGCATTCGAGAACAGTGCCAAAGGCTTGGGCAATACGGACTACTTCGATCTTCATTACAAGGATGTTGCTTTCAAGCAGAATCACAATGTTAGTATAAGCGGCGGCGGTGAAAAAGCACAATATTACATTTCAGGTGGTATGTACAAGGAAGACGGTTTGTTGCGTTATGCCGACATCGGTTACAAACGTTTCAATTTCAGCAGCAATATTACTTCGAAAGTTACCGACTGGTTGAAACTGAAAGTGAATACTAAGTATATGAATTCAGACAATGAAACTCCGTTTGGTACGGGTGCGTTGAGCGAGGGGTTTTATCATTCAATGGCACGTTTCCGTCCTACCGTAAGTGTGGTTGATCCGAACGGGAACTTCACGGAATTGTCTATGATTCCGTACTTGCAGAGCGGTACCAAGACCGATACCGAGAACAATAACCTGACCATGACCGGCGGGTTAGAGGTGGAACCGCTGAAAAACTGGCATATTTTTTTCGACTACACTTATCGTTATAACACACGAGATTATTGGGCGTTGAAAGTACTTCCGCAGATTCCGAATGCTTCAGGTGACTCATACGATATTGGCACACGTGCTGAAATTGCGGACGGAGCAAGCAATTCGTATACCCGCTACGATATGGACAACCAGTACCAATCCGTTAATTTGTATACCAACTATTCGTTCTCTTTTGCTGACAAGCATAACTTTACAGCGATGCTGGGCTATCAGGAAGAATATTACAAATACAGATATTTGTATGATTCTGTACAGGATATTCTGTCTACCAGCAATCCGAGCCTTGAAATGGCAAGTGGTGACCGTACTGTGAAGGATACACGTTACGCATGGGCTACACGCGGATACTTCGGACGTATCAATTACGATTTCATGGGACGTTACCTGGTAGAAGTAAATGGACGTTACGATGGTTCTTCACGTTTTGCCAAAGGCAGCCGCTGGGGATTCTTCCCTTCTGTTTCTTTGGGATGGAACATCATGCGTGAGTCGTTCATGGAAAAGACACAGAATGTACTGTCTAACCTGAAGTTGCGTTTGTCTTGGGGATTGCTTGGTAACCAGACTGGAGCTGCTTACTATACATTCGCTTCTACCATGGACCCTGTATCATTAGGTAACTGGTATTTCTTGAACGGAAGAGAAGGTTATTTCAAACCGGGTTCGGTGGTTGATTCCAATACAACATGGGAAAAGGTTGAGCATAAGAATATCGGCATTGACTTCGGATTCTTTGGTAATGCTTTGACAGGATCATTCGATGTATTCCAACGTGATACACGAGATATGTTAGGTCCTTCGGTAGCACTGGCAGACTTCTTTGGTGCAGTAGCTCCTGAAACCAATAATGCCGAAATGCGTAATCGTGGATGGGAACTTACCTTGCAGTGGAGAGGAAAGATTGGTAAGGATATTGATTACTCTATTGGTGGTTCTCTTTCTGATGCGACCTCCGAAGTTACAGCTTACGAAGGGGACGGTTCCGATCCGGCAAACAACTGGTATAAAGGAAAGAAAGTGGGTGAAATCTGGGGATACCGCGCTTCCGGTTTGATTCAGACACAAGAAGAAGCCGATGAGTATAACGCTACATACGATTTGTCTTATCTCAGTGGACAGAAGTGGATGCCGGGTGACGTGAAGTATATAAATCTGGATGGTAATAACAAAATCAATAACGGTACTAATACAATTGGCGATATGGGTGATATGACTGTCATTGGCAATACTACACCACGTTATCAGTATACCATCAACGGATCTATTTCATGGAAAGGCCTTTCACTAAGTTTAATGTTTCAAGGCGTGGGTAAACGCGACTGGTGCCCTGCTATGAATACTTCTTATTTCTGGGGATCGGGTGCATATGCGCAAGTTACTGTTTTCAAGGAACACCTCGATTATTGGACACCGGAAAATCCGGATGCCTACTACCCGAATCCGTATACTGCCGGCAATCAGGCTGTAGGAAAATTTCGTGCAAAGACTTCCCAGAAATCTGACCGTTACATGCAGAGTGCTGCTTATTGCCGCTTAAAGAATATGACTATCAGTTACGATTTGCCGAAAACATGGATTGAAAAAATTCATCTCACCAAAGCACAAGTATTCTTCTCTGGTGAGAACTTGCTGACTTTTACCAAACTGAGCAACATATTCGATCCGGAAGGTCTGTTTACTCAGAATAGTTATGGTAATGCGCTTGAGCAGGCTGGTAAGAACTATCCGATGACGAGAGTATTCTCTGTCGGTGTTATTTTAAATATGTAAAAACAGGGAAACGATTATGAAAAATATACATTTACTGATTGCTTCAGTTTTATGCTTGGGAATGACTTCTTGTTTTGATATGAACCAAGAGCCTCAGGGGGAGATGTCTACGATAGGTGCTTTCACTACAGTCAGTGAAATCAATACGTACCTGAATATGTTCTATCAGGGCAGTGTACCTGTAATGGGTGGAGGGACTGTCAATAATTCAGCCATCAAAACTCAATCCAGCAGTAGCACCAACGGCATTGCTTTCGGCGATGCAAATAGCGACAATTTATATCCTAATGCGATTGATACTCGTCTGGCAGGTGAGACTTCACTTAGCAATGCTGCTGAACTGGATGATTACAAGGCGATACGGAATGTTAATTTCCTGCTTCAGAATATCACAAACTGTGAGGATAAAGGAACTGACTATGAACAGTGTCTGGGCGAGGCTTATTATTTCCGTGCTGCTTATTATTATCATTTGCTCGTAAACTACGGTGGTGTGACGTGGGTAGAAGAACAGCTTGATCCGGATGCGGAGCTGATGAAACGTCCGCGCAATACCCGTACGGAAATCGTAGATTATATTTTGAATGACCTCAAAGATGCCATTACATACTTAAAAGAACAAAGCAATAATGCTACTCGCCGTGTTCACCGTGACGTAGCTCGTGCACTGAGAAGCGAAGTGGCTTTGTTTGCCGCTACATGGGAGAAATATCATCGTGCGAAGAACGATCCGTTCTATGACAAGACGTTGACTAATGCAGACGCGAAAATCAAGGATTGGTTGGAGCAGGCTGCAGCAGCTGCCAAGGAGGTGATTGACCGTAATGTATGGGGTATTCATATGACAGGCAGCCCACTGACTGATTATCGTGACATGTTTATTGATACCGACTTGAGCGATAATCAAGAGGTGCTGTGGTGGAAGGAATATAATGCTTCCGCTGGAATTGGTCATAATGTAACATACTATGCTTGTCAAGGAGGCGGACAGATTGGTGTTTCCGCTTCACTGGTAGACGACTACCTGACAAGAGAGGGCAAACCGTTTATTGGTACAGCGAAAGAAGAGGCAAAACGTACATATGGAGCTGAATTGAGTCCTGAACTCCGTGACCCGCGTTTGTCACAGACTGTTTTCATGCCGGGACAGCAGATTCGTAGCGATGGTACACTGTATGCATGGCCACCATTGGATGCGACCAACTACCATCAGAATACTACCGGTTATTCTGTATTGAAATATGAGGAGTTTAATACATCGAATTCAGCTGCCTATACGACAGCTAATCGTAGTCAGGCACCAGCTATTCAGGTCCGTTATGCGGATATCCTGTTGAACTATGCGGAAGCATTGGCAGAACTTGACGGGGCTAAGAATGCCGTTGAAATACAGAATGTTTTGAAACCGTTGCGCGACCGTGTAAATATGCCAAGTGTGGATTTTGACCGTGAATATAATACCGATGCTAATTATCCATTCCATAATCTGGACAAGTATGTTCAGGCTGTACGTCGTGAACGCCGTGTGGAGAAAGCACTCGAAAATTGCCGTTTAACGGATATCCTTCGCTGGGCCGCTGCCGACGAGCTGATCGTCGGAAAAACTCCGACTGGTGCTTTGTACACAGGCAGTACGCTGGGGAAACATTTTGATGGCATCATGACCGTAGGTTCAAATATATGGTTGAAGGATGGATATATCGTATCGTTCAACAATACCAACTACCCGAACGGCTGGCAGTTTAATGTGGAGCGCGATTACCTGTTGCCTATCCGTCAGGAAATGGTAGGAAGTTTGACCGGTGGTTTATGGGAACAGAATCCGAACTGGTAGTTTTTTTAATCCCTATGTATTTCTCAATACCAAAGAAGGGGAAATGCCGATAGGGATTTGAAATAACCCAAGGAAATACTAAGATCTACCCCTTGAATTAGAACTTGTATAGAAGGAAAAGCCCGGGGAAAGTTATTCACCATATTCCTCGGACTTTTTGCTTGATAGCTTGGTATCCCAGGCTGATGTTTTTGTGATAAGTTGTATAAACCTTTATTTATTTCGTTTTATGAAAACTGCTTTATTTATTTACCCATTGACAGGGATGGCAGCTTTAACTTCACTGGCCTCGTATGGTAGTGAGAAAAAAGTTCCCAACCAATATAATATCGTGTATATCATGACCGATGACCATACGGCACAGATGATGAGTTGCTATGGGAGCCACTTTGTGGAAACTCCAAATCTGGACCGTATCGCCAACGATGGTGTTATTTTTACAAACAGTTTTGTTGCCAATTCTTTAAGTGGACCTAGCCGTGCCTGTATGCTTACCGGTAAGCATAGTCATGCCAACGGCTTTACCGACAATACAACCTGTGTGTTCGACGGTTCTCAGCAGACCATGCCGAAACTCCTGCAAAGAGCAGGTTACCAGACTGCCATTATTGGAAAGTGGCATCTTATAAGTCTGCCTAGCGGATTCGACCATTGGGAAATTGTGCCCGAACAGGGAGATTATTACAATCCGGATTTCATCACGATGGATAATGACACTATCCGCAAAGAAGGATATCTTACCAATCTGATTACCGACATGAGTATCGACTGGATGGAAAACCAGCGTGATAAAGAGAAACCTTTCTGTTTGTTTATCCATCATAAAGCTATTCACCGCAACTGGTTGCCTGATCTGAAGGACTTGCCGCTGTACGAGGACAAGACATTCCCGTTGCCTGATAACTTCTACGATGATTACGAGGGCCGTCCGGCTGCTGCCGCTCAACAGATGAGTATCTTTAAAGACATGGACTTGATTTATGACAACAAGATGAACCGTGCCGACAAGACTTCTCCGTTGAAGGAAAGATACGAAAGCTATGTAGGTCGTCTGAATCCGAAAGACCGTAAAGTTTACGATGATTTCTATCAGCCGATAATTGATGATTTCTATAAGAAGAATCCTCAGGGAAAAGAACTTGCCGAATGGAAGTACCAGCGTTACATGCGCGACTATGCTAAGGTGGTGAAATCGCTCGATGAAAATGTAGGACGTGTGCTCGACTATCTGAAAGAAAAGGGTATGCTCGACAATACGCTCGTAGTCTATACCTCCGATCAGGGATTCTATATGGGCGAACATGGCTGGTTCGACAAACGTTTCATGTACGAAGAATCCATGCATACACCACTTATCATGCACTTGCCGAAAGACTTCAAGGCAAAAGGAGAGATACCTCAGATGGTCCAGAACATCGACTATGCTCCTACCTTTCTTGAACTTGCCGGAGCACCTATACCCGAAGATATTCAGGGGGTATCGCTGGTTCCACTGCTGAAGGGTGAGAAGCCTGCCGACTGGCGTAAGTCACTGTATTATCACTTTTATGAATTTCCGGCAGAACACATGGTAAAACGTCATTATGGTGTACGCACAGACTGCTACAAACTCATCCATTTCTACAACGACATTGATGAATGGGAATTATATGATTTGAAGGAAGACCCAGCCGAAATGCATAACTTGTATGGTCAGCCGGGCTACGAAAAAATTACAGAAGATTTGAAAACTGAACTGATGCAGCTCCAGATACAGTATAAAGATCCGATTGAACAAAAATTGAAACAGAAAAAAGAAGCTGCAGCACCTGCTGAAAAATAATTGATTGCTTGAAAGCTGTCTAAAAATGAACTTTGGGACAGCTTTCTTGATTGTACCTATAACTCAAGAGTGTATCACGGGCAGGGCGATAGCCTCGTATTCCTCTTTTGTTATTTCAATAAGACACGCGTGTTCTCAGTCGAGATAAAGGCGAAAAGCGGGTTTTATCCGCTCCCGCTTTTCTTCATAATCTGCCTGTTCCCGTGCCTCCATGCAGTTATAGACGTGTCAGAAAACTCTCCGCACCGCATTGACGAAAGTTTGACTTTTGCATACTCCGAAATGTTGAGCGAAGTCGAGCATTGTTCCGATGAATCCATACTCTTTCCAATGATAGGTTTTCATGCTGTCTCGAATTTTATTCTACAACTTTGCATTCGGCCACGCTGCAATAGACCTACTCATTTTTTTCTTTCCATTGCTCCATGATACGCTCGACTTCCGTTTCGAAGGTTACGGGTTGCCCAAAGATTTCTTCCAGTCACTCGAACATGGCTTCCCGATTGGTAAAGTATTGCTATAATACTCATTTTCGAGAGTATATACCTCGACGCGGAATTTGTCGGGGAATATAAGTTGTTATACTCCCAACAATGTTGGTGGTACTTATAGTTATGATCCACAAATCAAAGAATTAATCACTGCTTCAGGTTGGGGGATTCGGATTGTAAAAGGTTTAAATGAAGAAAAACAATGGTTCTACAGGGTGTCCAAACAACAAAAGATTCACCAGAAGTATATAAATATACGGTAATGACAAAACTTCTATTTTTAAGGAAATCAGTTCTCTTTATTTTTCACCGGTCGTTCCAACGTAAAACAATCAATATCCGGAGTCCATGTATAGGCACTACCAATCTTTATCGAATTATATCCCTGACGCAAATCAATTGGAAGCGTTACATAACAGACACCCTTTGCCGGGTCTGATTCCAATTCGGTAATACAAGCTTTCTGTCCGTTTATCTCCACTTCCAAACGACGGTCTTTTACCTCACGGGCATTACCTTGCACCGGCACATAAGCAATACACATCCGATATTTTCCTCCATTTTCGCTGTATACATCCTTCCATTCCGCATAGTTGACCGCTTCTCCCCCTAAATTAGTGACAATCATCCCACCAGAAGCCTTTTCATAAGTTTTATACGCAATACCTCGTGCACGCTTTGCCAAATCGTTGAAACAAGGAAGATAGGCCCACTCTGCTTCATAATGCCGTGGTTCCAAACGCTCTTCTGCTTTCAAACGAAGTATCTTTACACTATGTGGAAGTACGTTATAGCACAAAGAGTCCCGAATCTCTCCCTCATTTTTCTGTTTCACTAAATCGCGTACCGCAACTTTTCCTCCCAATTCCAAAACCGAAAGCGGTACAGAGAATGCACAAACTTCGTCTGAGGGATTATATAAAGCAACCGCACGTACCTTTCCCCGTTTCTGCTCAATGTCTTTTACCAGCACGTAACCAGCTCCTTCATGTTGTACCACATACGCTTGCAAACCTAATGGGTCTTGATTCAAAGCAATCAGCTCCTTATTCTTTAGTAAATTTAAAGATGATTCAGGAATTGTTGTCAAGTCGCACCCAATCAACAAGGGGGAACTCATGATGCACCACATACCGAAATGCACTTCTTCTTCCTCCGGTTTTAGTCCCCTGCCGATTTCCAACATGTCCATATCGTTGTAATGTCCTTCCCCTGCATAAGCCGAGAGATACAGGTTTTTATTAATGATAGCCCTTACTGAACCCCAGTTGGGTGCAATATCAGGACTGATGCGCCATGAACGTGCCAAATCTTTTGCCCATGTTCCCGGAAAAGCCCATCGACAGATATTAACAGAAACATTTTTCTTCGCTGTTTCACGAATCGCCTTTACTATTTCCGTATAACGTTTTTGTTCATCCAGTTCCAACTGCTGTCCAGCTCCACAATAATCAATCTTAATAAAGTCGAATTCCCACTGGTTAAAAAACAAGTCGGCATCCTGACGTTCATGTCCATATAATCCAACTCCTACACCATTCATATCCTTATCCCAGAGCGAACCGCACGTATTTCCACCCGCATCTGAATAAATTCCGGCCTTCAATCCTTTTGAATGAATGTAATCTGCTACTGCCTTCATTCCATTTGGAAAGCGCTTGGGATGTGTACATAAATTTCCTTGTTCATCCCGATAACCAAAAAATCCGTCATCCACATTGATATAGGTATATCCTACATCTTTCAACCCTTGATCAACCATAGCATCTGCCTGCCGTTTTATCAGGCTATCGCTAATATTCACCCGGTATGTATTCCAGGAACTCCATCCCATAATGGGAGTTTCTATTTGTGCGAAAACACTTTGTACCTCCAACAGGAGAGTACAAGCAAACAAACAACGAAATATAACCTTCATTTTTTATCTTATTGATGATTTGTTAATGCTTTTATTCCTTATCCCGGTCAGGAGAAAAGCGAATCGGATCATTATATTGTTCCTGAAGTTTCAATAGCTGTAATTCCTTTATTACCGGTCCGTCTTTTTTCCGACGCATCTTTTTCCTTTACAATGGACTCACTCTCAATTTATAACTCATTTCTTTTTGGGGGATCTTATATTTAGCCATAGTTTCCGGGCCACAACTTGCATTCCCCAAACCACGCAAAGCTGCATCCAGATGAAGAACAATATAAGGACGCTTAGTCAATTCCCATGTGTGTGCTGCCTCCATCAGGTCAATATCCGTATAGGGCAATGCCGAAAACGAAACATTTCCCTGTGTTTGAATCCGGATACCTTTTCCCGAGTGGTCTGTCATTTTCAGCTCACGCAACCCCTCACGATTTCCCATTGACTGAGGCTTGACATAATTTTCGCCCATTTCATCCACTGTTGTCTGATAACGCCCTATCATGCATCCTTCCTTACGATCAATATAGTTCTCCCAAGGACCATAAGCATAATAATCCATCATATTCAATGTCGAATCGATCTGACATACCAACCCACAACGGCGCAGATCTGTCACATGAGGCATAAATTTCACGTCCATATCCATCACTCCATCCGGAGTAAATGTATATACAATTTCAGTAGAACAAAGTGAACCTTCACGGATAGTATGTACCGTTACCTTTTCTTCATTTTCCATCACATCACATGTTCCATCTGCTTCCAGACCGTTTTCCGTATTTTTAAACAAATCATTCTCAATCCAACGGTAATTATCATATTGGAATCCGCCTTCCTGACTGACAATCTCTTTTCCCGCCATAACCAGACGAGTCATTCTTCCGGTCGTTCTATCAAATACTGCGACTATCCGGTCATTGGAAACCGATATCTTGCCGGTTTCCTCTTTAACTAGTAACTTGTTTTTCTTATTTCGGACAGTTTGTAAAACCGGTAAGCCTTTTCGCGACAAAACTTCAAACTGACCGGTAGCAACTTCGTGTCCGGCTTCCGCCCACACAGTTGGTTTTACTCTATTTACACGCAAATTAACCAGAACTTCATCACCCACTTTTTGTGCTTTCAGCAAATTTATGCCCGGCAGTTTTAACTCCAATTTCACAGAATCTCCCGGAGAAACATCCGCTAATTTCATATGGTCCGTTCCAACCACTTTCCCATTTTTCACAACTTCCCATTTCAACTCAAATTCATTCAGAGATAAGAACCCATATTTATTACGTAGTTGGATTAAAACCATGTTCTTTGCCGGCATCATCTCTATAAAGTCAAAGCCGATATATTGATAAACCGCCTTGACTTCCTTTAACTTGGCTGATTCCTCTCGTGTAGCCGGTACAATACCATTCGAACAGAAATTACCTTGATGTGGTCCAGGAAAATCATAACCGGTATGCAATCTATAAACGCCCTGTTTCATTTCCAATGGTTCATAAATGGCCTGATCTACCCAGTCCCAAATAGCTCCTCCTATTGTAGAGGAACTGCTTTCAATACTTTCCCAATATTCTTTCAGGTTACCAATCGCATTTCCCATAGAATGCGCATATTCGCAAACGAACAACGGTTTTTCAAAGAGGCTTACATGTTCATTCATCCAATCCATACTTGGGTACATTTTCGAATAAAAATCACTGAAACGATTCCCTCCATATGATTTACCGTCACGAGTACCTTCATAATGTACCGGCCGGATGTCCAGCTTTTTTGCCGCCTCATAACAATAACGGAAATTGTTTCCTCCACCGGCTTCATTTCCCAGACTCCAGAAAATAATACTCGGATGATTCCGGTCTCTCAATACCATCCGGTCAATCCGGTCAACGAATGCCGGAATCCATGAAGGAATATCACTGATTGACTGATTGGCATGGTCCTCCAAATCAGCTTCATCCATTACATACAATCCATAATAATCAAACATGGCATACATCTTCGCCGCATTCGGATAATGTGATGTACGAATCATATTGATATTATTCCGTTTCATCGTTACCACATCCCATAACATCGACTCAACAGGTACAGCCCGGCCATATACCGGATTCGTATCATGTCGGTTCGTCCCTTTAAAGAAAATGCGTTTTCCGTTTACGTACAGCAGCGAACCCTTGACTTCAATATTACGGAAGCCATATTTGGTGGAAAACGCCAGTTCGTCTTTCCCTTGCTGGCGCTGGACGACATGCAATGTATAAAGATGAGGGGTCTCGGCCGTCCACAAATGTAATCCTGACAACTCAAACGATACGTTTATCTTACTTGACAAAACCTCTGGAGTATAATCAGCCTTCACCTCCGACTCGGCAACCGTCTTTCCTTCCGGACTCAGTAAACGGACCACCAAATCCTTTGACCCCTTGCTCCGAAGCCGATTATCCAATGTCAACTCCACCTTCATGCTACCACTCTTATATCCATCTTCTGCACGCAAAGAAGAAGTAATATAATGATCACGTACGCTTACGAGAGGTACATTGTACACATAAACGTCTCGGAAAATACCACTCATACGGAACATATCCTGGCATTCCAAATAAGAACCGTCTGACCAACGGAATACCTGTACGGCAAGCCGGTTTCTTCCGGTACACAAATAATCGGTCAGATCGAACTCCGCATCATTATTTGCCCCTTGTGTATATCCTACATACTTTCCGTTCAGATAAACAAATGCTGCACTGTAAATGCCACCGAAATGAATGAAGGTACGTCGTTTTTCCCATCCCTGTGGTAAATTGAAATCATGGACATACGAACCGACCGGGTTGATGCCGTAATTTTTTCCGCCATCATTAAAACCTTTACGTGCTTTAATAAAAGGAGGTATATTTGCATGAGGGAATTCCACGTTGGCATAAATCGGACGGTCATAGCCCTGCATTTCCCAGTTCGAGGGGACAGGTATCGTATCCCACCCCGTCAAATCATAGTCTTCTTTATAAAAATCTTTCGGACGTTTAGAGGGGTCCGGCACAAAATGAAAAGCCCAGTGACCGTTCAATGATAAATATGTTGAGCTATGTATCTCCATCCAGGGAGTATGATAATACTCCCTGTCTTCAGTCATTTCCTCCTCTGAAGCATAGGGAATATATGTTGCATGTCCGGGTTCCTTATTTTCAGCAAAACGTGTTTCATCTTCCCAATAATTCTTTTCATGCAGTATCAATAATTCACTTTCTGGAAAAGGCATACTGCTGCTTCGCATCTGAAACAGGGTTGCTTCCGAAGTTCCTGCTTTTGCCCGGTCAACCAATGCCAATGTGCCATCTTCCTGATACGCCACAACCAATGAAGGTGTATTGGCTGGAACCAGGCGTACATATTGCCCGGCCTTTTGCAAAGTCCATAACTGCGCTTCATCGCTTCCATTCGTCTGTGTAACGGTAAGTAATGATTTTTCCGTTTCAGCCCTTACCGCCTTATCTTCAAAAACATTCACCAGACAATAACTTCCCGACAATTCACGGATAGACCATTGTTGCAACTTATCCTGTGTGTCCAATGCTTTCAACTTCCCGGCGAAATTTCCAGCTTCATATCCCAAAGCCTTATCCAACGCCTTAAAAGGGCAAATGTTATATAACTTGTCTTTTTCATAACGATTCTGGGCGACCATACTCGTTACTGTCCCTATCCATAGCCCAATAGCTATAAAAAAATAGTTGAACTTTCTCATAACATAATAACTTTATTTATTCTGATTTTTCAGTCGGAAATATCCACCATCCCCTTTGTTTTTCCTCTAAATCCCAAGAGTAAATCATCTGACAGTTTTAACGGGAACAACTTTTTTGCAACAGGAGATTTAACAAAATATTCATTTTGATTATTTTTACCACCAAGAGCATTGAAGTCAATCCCGTTCCTTAACAAACATTTTATTGTCTTAGATAAAACTGTTAATTATATCACTCAAACTCACTTTGTTGTGTTTCTACTTCCTTCAATCGCAGGCGGTTCACTTCCTGCTGCAGTTCACGTATTTGTCTTTCATAATCAGAAGAAGAAATCTGAGTTCCGGTTCCGGTATGTCCATTTTCTTTCTCCGTCTTTTTCAACTCCTCCTTGTCAGCGATCAATGTATGAGCCGCCTTGCAGGTAGTTATTACCAATTCCGCAGGAACAGGTGTATGCTTGCCCTGCCATACTACCGATGCACGTATCTTTATCTCACCCGGTATGGTAGTGGCCCTGACAAGTATCGGTGCGGTTCCCCACAAAACCGGACGGGGGTTTGTGAAAGTCTGTTCATCACCAACCAGTTGCCCCGGACCTTCTATCTCAAATTTAATCTCGTAATTGTTCAAGCGCTTGATGTTTCCGTTATCATCGGCCACCGCAGCAATCACAGTCACCATATCGGAACCGTCAGCTGTCATCTCCACCTTCTCGTCATCGGCCCATAACAGTAGTTTGGACGGCCGTCGTGCCGGCATTACCTTATGAGTCGCCACCACTTTACCGTCTACCAGTCCTTCAGCCAGCAGATAAGAGTCAGCCTGTTTCCTACTGCGGGAGAGCTGCTTGTCATACATTACATCAAAAACTCCCTTGAATGTGATGACAGGAGACGGCATGCCTTCCTGCGCTTTCGGCTTGTGATAAACATATTGTTTTCCGCCTTTACAGTAGGTCAGACGTACTTCGTCGCAATTGCTGTAAACTGTCACATCTTCCGGCGAGAACGGAGTCATCGCATTGGCAATATAGACCATAGGTCCACTGTCGGCTGTCAGTTCCGGATTAGGACGAGACGGGCGTTGCGAACTAAACATATAATATGATAGTTTAGGCTGGCGGAACGCATCCATGATACCTCCGTAAAAGGGATCAGGATGATAACCGCGCTGATGGTCGAACGAGTGCCACAGACAACCGCCCATATGCTGCCGGGGATTACGATACAGTACATCATAACATGTATATTGATAGTCTGTCCTGGCGTACCCCTGAGCCTGTTTCAGCATAGGCGCCTCTCCCCATGAACGGTTGACACGGCTAGGCGAGTTATGAGAATTCCAGTCGTCCACATTATCTCCCCACTCACGGGTGAAGTAACTGATTTTAGGATCAAGCTTGTCCGTGTTGAACGCCCCTCCCTGTCCGTTTACCGGATGGGTGAAATGAACGGGGAAATATTCATGACCACGCGCTGTGACATCACAACCTGCATAACAATAGGGATAAGGATATTCTTCTTTCAGAATGTCCACCACATTTTGGGCAAAATCGGCAGGATACCATGTCTCATTCAGGATCGGTTCCCATAACCATACGCAAGGATGGTTTCTGTCCCGACGCACCATGTTGCGGATATCGTCATATACCCGTTGAGCAAAAACAGGAGCATCGTTCCAGAACTGCCAGCCTGGTGTGTTGACAATGACAAAAAGCCCCAGTTCGTCACAAGCATCCATAAAAGCGGGGTCTTGAGGATAATGTGCATTGCGGATTACTCTGAGTCCGGCATCCCGCAACTTTTTTGCATCGCGCCAATGCAAGCTATTGGAAAGGGCATTCCCGATTACCGCAAAATCCTGATGCCGGTTGGCACCTATCAAAGGCTCCGGATAGGGTTTCCCATTCAGCCAGAAACCATCTTTGCCCTTAAACTCAATGCTACGGATTCCGATACGCCGGTAATAACCGTCAATGGTCTGTCCATCCTTATTTTTTACATATACATGCAACCGGTACAGGTAAGGAGAGTCGGGAGACCACAGATGAGGGGCTTCCACTTCCATTCTGGCGGATGTCCGTCCGGCTTTCCTATTGCCTATAGACAGACTTTTTTCCATACGGAGCACTTGCTTGTCATCACGGTCATACAGCTCATATATGATTTTTCCCCGAAACAGCTTTCCGGAAACATTGCGCACATGCATATCTATACAGACTTCCGCCGACATGTCAGAAACCTTGTCATAGGAGACAAACAGCCCGCCTCCCGCCGTTTCATTCTCGTAATTGGGATCGGTGATGAACACATTGTTATGCACTATCATCCAGCAATCCCGGTAGATACCGCCGAAATAGGCAAAATCCAGCATGTCCTGCGTTTTTCCGGGAGGATAAGAGGGATCGTCACTATTGTCCGCCCATACAGCTATGACATTGTCCTGCCCATATTTCAGATACGGAGTGACATTGACAATGACCGGCAGGAAGCCCCCGTAATGCTCTTTCAGTAATTTCCCGTTCACCCATATCTTGGATTTACCCATAATAGCCTCGAAGTGCAGGAACTGCTGCCTGCCCTTCCATGTTTCTTCAGGGGTGAAATGCTTACGATACCATACCTCTCCCTGATAATTGACACATCCGCTGGCTTCAGTGGGAAGATACTCTATCCCGTCGGGAAGCGATACGATTTCCCAATCCTTGTCATTAAAGTCGGTCCGTTCGGCCCCTCCTGCATTTCCTTTATGAAAACGCCATGCCGGATTCATACTGTAAACGTTCCGCCCGGTTTCGGGCAAGACATAAAAACCGGCTGTCGAATAAGATGGCTGACGGTTTCCCCACAGTGTTAACGGGAAAAATATCAGCAAGAAAAATATAAATGTCCAATTTTGTAGTTGTTGTCTCATAGGTATTTGAATGACAGTTAAAAATTCAGTTATTTCTCTCCTCTCTGGTTCGGATGAAGTTGCTTGTAATAATTGATGCGTTGGGTCCACTTTTTGTCCTCCAGTGGTAGGACATGGCAAGTCCTTGCCCACTCGTTCCATTTTTGTTCCAGTTCATCCTTTTTCTGCGGATATTGCTTCGACAAATCTTTTGTCTCATATGGGTCATTGTCCAGATCAATCAGTTTCCACGCCTTATTACGGTTGGCGCGAACGAGTTTCCAATGACCGGAAATGACTGCACACGAACTTTGGTGCTCAAAAAACAATGTGCGTTTCTGCAATTTTTTTCCTTGAACGGCTGGAAGCAGGCTTATTCCCGGAAAATCTGCATGATTATATTGTGTAGGGTAGTGTGCGGAAGCCATATCCATGCATGTCGGCAGAATGTCAATGATGTGGGCGGGCTGGTTGCATAATTTGCCTTTCATCTTGTTCCGGGCAGCCTTACCATAAGTAAGAATGAAAGGAGTGCTGGTGCCTCCCTGAAAGCACCATTGTTTATAACTCCTGTACGGAGTGTTGCTGAGATCCGCCATCAGTTGCCCCAGGAAGCCCCCCTCGTTGGTCGAACCATTGTCACTGAGAAACAGAAATACCGTATTCTCCAACATACCTTTCTGCCGTATGGTCTCCACAAGTCTGCCTATACCGTCGTCCATAATTTCAATCATGGCGGCATACGTAGCCATGCTTTGGGTCCACTGTTGCTGCCGGGTTTCGTCCAAGTCCGTCCATGCCGGACGTTTGCCGCCGAATTCTTTATGGAAAACAGGCAGTTTCATTTCTCTGGGAACAAGCCCCAACTCTTTCTGGCGTTTAAACCGTTGTTCCCGAAGCACGTCATAACCGACTTTATAACGGTCCAGACATTCCTTCACCCTCTCGACTGGAGCCTGTAAAGGTAAATGAGGGGCATAATGAGCCACATATAAAAACATAGGCTCGTCAGAAGGATGCTGCCGGACAAAACTGACCGCCGAATCGGTAATTGCGGTAGTATAGTAATAGTTTTCCGGCAATCCGGTAATCCTTGTCAGATCATTGTATAGCGGTTCGGGCTTATAATAACTTCCTCCGCCATGCAGTCCTCCATAGTAGCGGTCAAATCCGCGCTGTACGGGATAACTGCCGTTGGGAGCGTCAAAAGCGCCGTCCACCGTGACGTGCCATTTTCCGCTCATGTATGTCCGGTAACCGTTGGATTTCATTATCTCGGCAATTGTGGGAAACTCCCGGCTGATCTGTCCTCTGTATCCGGGCCGGTGTTCGTCCACTGCCGTCATCCATCCCATACCTACTTCGTGTTGATAATGCCCTGTCAGCAATGCGGCGCGACTGGGACAGCTCCTGCCTGTATTTTTAAACTGGCTGAAACGTATTCCGTTCATTGCCAGACTGTCTATGTGAGGAGTGCGAATCTCGCTGCCGTAACAACCTAAATCCGAAAACCCCATATCGTCACAAAGTATGAGTACGATATGAGGAGGGAGGCTCTGTCGGGCTTGCGCTCCCAAAGCAACGACTCCTACCATAAATGAAGTAAACAGTACTCTTTTCATCGTTCGTTTATTTATGAATATCAATAAATATTACATCTTCAGATGTAATGTCTGATAAAACTAATGATAATTCTTCTTTCCTCAAAACAGATAATTGTCTTTCTTGCAGGAACAATCCATTTTTATAAATTGTGACCGTATAATTCCCATCCTGCCTTGCTTTAAGAACAAGCGGCAGTTTTCTTGATGTTCTTCCTTCATTAAAGGACTCCGGATGATATAGAAGTGCCAATGTCCGTTCTCCGTTCACATTCAAATGACTTATATGGAAAAGAGAATCCGTTGTGTAGCATTGCATATATCCCGCTCCTGGCAATCCAGAATATATGACATCCTCATTGACCTTTATGGCGGCAAACATGTTTATCAGTTCCTGCCGTGCATTTGATGAATCAGGCAATCCTTTTTTCACTTCCCCATAACAGTACACACCGAAACCTTGCGCCCCTCTTTCCAGGGAATGGAGTACAAAACCACGAAAATCCTTGGAAGAATTGAAGCGTCCTATACCTATCTCGGAAGGAATAAGAATAGGAAGTTCATAATTATAACGTCCTTCATTATAAAAAGCATCCAATCCTTGAAGCGCTTTATATCCCCATTGTTTGTATAACATGGTGCCAATAACATCCAGATTTCCGTCAGAATAAGTTGCCGCACTGGTTCCGGTCATAGCTACCCGTTCAGGATCACCGGCTTCGGCTTGAGCCGCGTCAAGATTAAAAGATAAGATTTTGTAGGGATCTCCTTCGTGATAGGAAGAGGTAAATTGTTTCCACCACCAATTCATAGCCTCCTTTTTAAATTGGGGATAATTTGTCTTGTTGGTTTTCAATTTCCATTCCTCATAAAGTTTCCTTGTTACAGGATTATAATCACTTTCATCTAAAAAACTGAAGCCTTCCTCATTCCCCAACTGTACTCCTATAACTGTTTTGCTTTCCCGGTAATGTACAGCCAGATTATATAACATACGGCGAATTCGATAAAAAATTTCCGGATGCCCGTATATATGAAGAGGACGAATTCCCCCTTTCCGGAGCAGTGTCTTTACATTTTTACAAACTTCATCGTTTTTCATTGGCCATTGCATGGTATAATTACATGAATCCCTATCGTCCAGATGGAAAGTCCACATATTCTCCGCACCACCGGAAGGAACCCCGTTTTTTTGAGCATGTAAAAAAAGTATCCAGTTCACTTTCAGCTGCTGACGTGCGGCAGCTTCCACTATATGGTCGGCAAAGGTATAATCAAAACAATTATCCGATATTTCTATTTCTTCCCAATGGATCATGACGTAAGCGGTATTGGCTCCCATTTCACGCATATCGGCAAATATCTTGTCATAATCGGTGTCAGGGTCATATCGGGTGTCCCAGTACCCGGTTTCTATTGCCCGGATATAAAAAGGAACCATACGCCCGTTTTCCTTGGTCATAAATGCAATTTTTCCATTGGGTAAACGGATTAATCCACAATAAGAAGGAATGGTATCCTTATAAGCATAATCAGTTACGACGGCTGACTTTGGAGTGAAACGGGTCATAAAAGGAGGTGCGGAACTCAGTTGGGAATACAATTTCCCCATTCCACTGAAAATAAAAACGGTCAATGCTATTATTTCTCTTTTCATAAACTGGTATCCTTTTAAATTAAAAAATATTACAATAAATGCGGGCTACCCTGAATTCCCGGAAACATCACGTCGGCAGGTATCAGCAAGTAGCCCTCTCACGCTAAACAGTCAGTATTTTGTCAATTCTTCTCTGTCAGTTGCTCGTCGGTCCCTGGTCTGCTATTGTCGGCCACCCCGGATTCTGATAGATTATGGATGTGGACATGTCGTTGGGACTGGAAGCCGTGTTGCGGAAGTGAACGATGGAAATAGGACTGAGGTAATGTGCCTCACACCATTTATATCCACTGTTCCACATCTGGTTGGAGGAACCGGAAACAATCTCGTAAGGGCGGAGATACTTGCTTCTTGTCGACGAGGAAACATTGGCTGTCGAAGAACCGTCACTTTTTACCGTTTCTCCTCTTTCTTTGAACATGGCTGTATAATCTATATCTGATTCCCAGTAATTTATACCTTCCGGTTGCCACGTACCGTCTAGGTGGTCCAAGGATCTCCAACGTTTCAGGTCGTCCATGCGAAAACCTTCTTCTATCAGTTCGCAGCGGCGTTCACGCCGGATATTGTATAATAATGCGCTGACTTGTGCCTTGCCGGAATAAACCGCCCAGTCGTTTTCCTTGCCCAGATCTGTGGCATTGACAGTGACGGTGTAATCTCCGGGCAACCCGGCTCTTTCACGTAACTGCTTCCAGTATCCCTGCGCCTTTGAGTCAATGCTGTTTCCCCCGTTTTCCATACATGAGGCTTCCATGTAGTTCAGGTAAGCTTCTGCCGCACGGAATAAAGGGCAGCCTTCGTAAGACTGGTTCCAGTCCCTGCTCCAGTGGTTGGAAAGACCTTTGCGCAACTGATATCCGGTCACACAGCGGCTCTCCTCCTTGGCCAAAAGGTTAGGTGCCGTATCCAAGGTATCCAAAAACTCCACCTCTCCTTCTGTCAACACCTCGCCCGGTTTCATCATGAACATCTGCAGTCGTTCGTCCCGGCCCTCACGAACCGCATCAATTGCTCTGTCGCCTTTGTAACCACTTCCACTTGCATAAATGGGAAGTCCGTTCTTCATCAGAAAGGTTTCCACATATTGGCGGGTAAATCCGGAATTACCACCTACGCGCAGGTAGAACCCGGCTGAATGTTGTATGCCGAGATCTATATCATAATCTCTCCACATCAGGATTTCCGGATAACTGTCCATGTCGTCAGCGGAGAACTGGGCGAAATAAGCATTTTTCATTTTTTCCGATCCGTCCGCCCATACATGGTTGTTTTCGGCCAGTTGTACATTGTCCGCTACCATTGATGCCGCTTCCTTGCATTGGGCAAGGAAGAATGAAATTTCCCGATCTATATCAAAATCACTTCCCAAGTCTTCTGTCTTTCCCGGCCATCCGGAACCTCCCGGTACCAATGCCGTTCCCTTGTGATATGTCTCCCAGCTGGCTTCATACAAAGCGACGCGCGACTTTAGCAAATAAGCCACTTTTCTGGAGATGCGATTACTTCCACCATCCGGATTATCCGACAAGAATCCGATGGCCTGATCCAAATCCTCCAAAATAAAACGTGCCACCTGGTTACGTGGAAAACGTTTGCTGGCTTGTATCAACGGTTCCTCCTCGTCGGAAAGCGTTTCCTTTATAATAGGAAAATCACCGAAAGTTTTCAGCTTGGAGAAATAATTCCATGCACGAAGGAAATAGGCTTCTCCGATATTATGCTTCACCATAGTCTCAGTTCCTGTCAGTTCACCGGCTTCATAACGTGGAAGTACTGTTTCCAAAAAATAATTCAAATTATATATATTTGCAAAATACCATGGATCGTCATAATCGTTGTCATAGTGGTCTTTTACTCTCCATTGTCCGGGTATCCACCTGGTGTCATATCCGGCTTTACATTGATTGTCGGTATGGTTGTCGTTTGCCCAAATACCAAGTCCTGCTCCCGAATGTGTCGTAAAATTATATTGCTGGATGATATACGCGCTCATGTCGGCATCATTCCACAGGAATGTTTCAGGAGTAATCGCATCTAAAGGTTCCTTATCTAAAAAATCATTGCAGGAAGACATAAAGGCAAGACTCCCTGCCAGTAACAATGTGTATTTGTTTATATTCGGTTTCATATCTATTTTCATATTTATTTTTACATATCAGAAATTAACACTAATGCCTGTTGAAAAAGTACGGGTCAGCGGATAGTTGGCCTGCCCGCCATAGGCATTATTGTTGCCCAGCGTTTCCGGGTCAATGCCGGAAGGAAGCCCTGTAAGGGTGAACAGGTTTTCTGCCGAGAAGAATATTCTGGCTCTTGAAATACCAACTTTCTGGGTCAGCGATGCCGGCAATGTATATCCCAGCTGGAAATTTTTCAGCCGGATATAGGCCGCATTTTCCAAATAGGCAGTCTGTTTCTGTCTGTTTTTGGCCGAAGCGGTCAAGCGGGGGAATTTTGCATTTGTATTGACTCCCAGCCAGTCAGCGTAGGAACCGTCATCGGCACGATAGAAATCCATATTATTTTCGAAGGCAGCAGAGTTCCATACTCCCCCTGCATTACCCCAATAAACGAGGTGGTTGCTTTCGAATGCCCAGTCCCTTTTAGCCACGCCTTGGAAGAAAAGACGGATATCAAAACCTTTCCATGAAGCGTCCAAATCCAAACCGAACTTAAAACGCGGGGTGCTGTTGCCGATTAATCTCTTATCTCCCGGATCGTCTTCCGTGTTCCCCAAAGTCACCTGGTTGTCATGGTTTAAATCCGCATACATGACATCACCTTCCAGCCAGGTGCCGGCATCAATCGGACCTTGGTCTGCTGTAGCCAAATGTGCATCCATTTCCTCCTGCGATTTTGCAATGCCGATTGTCGTCAGCCCCCAGATCTCATTCAGGTATTGCCCTTCCCTCCATGTGGAGAACGAACCGCTTTCATTTGGATATTTCAAAACTTTTTGGCGGTCGTCGGACAGCAGGAAATGTATGCCGTAGTTGAAATCGCTGATCCGGTCTCTCCATGACAGATCCAATTCGAAACCGGTGGAACGAAGATCGGCATTGTTCATCTTTGGCACCGCAGTTCCCAAAGTGACCGGTAATTCAGGAGCCGGTCCCACCATGTCGAATGTCGTTCTTACAAACCAGTCGAAACTCAGATTCAACCGGTTGTTCAGCATACCCAGGTCAAAGCCTATGTTCCATGAGCTCATGGTTTCCCATGTGAGTGCAGAGGAAATTAAGGAAGGGGAAGTGGAGCCGTTGTAGCGCGCTCCGTTTATCAGCCATGTGTTTTTTGTTGTATTGGTGACAGGATAAAAAGGCATGGTTTGGATGTAAGGATATAGGCTTACTGTGTTTTGATTGCCCAATTGCCCCCAGGAACCTCTGAATTTCAAAGTGTTGACAATATCCTGAAAATCTTCCATGAATGCTTCCCGTGCAATATTCCATCCTAAAGAAAAAGAAGGAAATAAATTCCAGCGTTTGTCAGAAGCAAATCGTGAAGTACCATCGTAACGCAGGTTTACCTCGGCCAGATAGCGTTCTGCATAGTTGTAATTGATTCGTCCAAAGAAACCGGCGGTAGCCCAATGGTTTTTATTGCCGTAGGCATATTCGGTTCCTGTCGCCACATTGATGTTAGGGACACTTTCTGTAATCAGATCTTCTTTTTTGGCACCGACTTTGGTGTATTTGTTCAATTCAGCCTGAAAGCCGATCATGCCTTTTAATGTATGGTTATCCCACTGGCGAGTATATTCTGAATAGATGTTCGTATTGAAGAAATTGGTACGCTCTGAATATGAGTAGACACTGTTCTTCTCACCGTTGTCATAATAAATATCACCAGCAACATTGTATTTCTCCAGTTTGTTACGGACTTCGTCACGCATGGTATTTATTGTCTTGTAGTTTAATTCTACAAATGTTCTCCAATTCTTTATAGGCTCAATTTCCAATTGCAGTTGTTGGGTAACCCAATCGGTCTGTGTCGTGTTGTTCCCGCCCCACATGAGGTATTTGGGAAGTTCGGTCAGATAATTTCCGTTGGGGTCAAGTACCGGCTGAGTAGGCCAGCGGCGTGTCGTATCGTAATAGAACAAGTTATCATCCAACTTGTAGGGTTGATCCAGATCCCTGCGGATAAACTTCATGTTGTAGTGCGCTTTTAACCACGGAGCCAGTTCCGCACTGATTTTCCCGTTTACCGTATAGCGTTGCATTCCTTCATCACCATATCGGACAATACCGTTTTGGTCCATATAGTTGGCCGAAAGGAAATATTGCACTTTTTCGGAGCCTCCATTGACACTGATGGAATGTTCCTGTTGGAATCCGGTTCCACCGAACAATTCGTTCAGCCAGTCTACATTGGCATTCCCCCTCCAGTCCCAGTTCATCGGATTGTCCTCACTGGGAAAGGTTGTTTCCATAGGGTCAAGAATACCTTGTTGATACTCCCATATCCGAGACAGATGGTCTTCTTTGAAATTGGGGGAGTTGTTGTCGTTGATGGCTATCTGGTTGATGAATTTAGCATAATTGTAGGAATCTGCCATCTTGGGCATATTAATGGCCCGCGACCAGCTGAAATTGTTGCTGTAATTGATATTTACCTTACCGGCTTTGCCTTTTTTTGTCGTGACAAGAATGACTCCATAAGGGGCACGGGAACCATAGATTGAAGAAGCAGCAGCGTCTTTCAGCACGGAGATGCTTTCAATGTCGTTAGGATTCAGCATGTTCATATCTCCTTCCATACCGTCTATCAGCACTAGTGGAGAAGCCTTGGCTACATTGGTATCCAAAGTTCCGGTACCACGGATATTGATATCCATCGTATTGCCCACTTTTCCTCCCCCGCTTCCATAGCTGAAATTCATACCGGGAACCAGCCCTTGTAAGGCTTGGGTCACATTGGCGACAGGACGGGAGGTCAGTTCTTCCGGACCGACCATTGCCACCGCTCCGGTCAGGTTCACCTTTTTCTGTGTGCCGAACCCTACGACCACCACCTCGTCCAGTTTTTGGGTGTCATCCTGCAGTATTACATTTAGAGGAGTGCCGTTCCATGTAACCTCCTGGGTCTTATACCCAACAAACGAAATTTGAAGAACAGTTCCTTTGGAAACGCCACTTAATGAAAAATCTCCATCTAATCCAGTAATCGTACCATTTTGTGTACCTTTTACTATTACAGACGCACCAATAATAGTTTCTCCTGTGGTATCTTTTACAATACCTTTACATAAACCATTCTGCTGAACAAAACCTATATTGCTCACGTTGAATGTCGGTGCCGAATACGCCGCACCTGTTGAGCTACCCAATGCAAGTAGCAGTAAACTTAATGATTTGAATTTTAACATAACAGATTAAGTTAGATTTAAGATAACTAATAAATAACACCAATTAATAAATCTTTTAATCAACTGTCACAAAATAAATATCATAAAAATCATAATGATATTATATTTTATATTTTTTATATTAATAAATAATAAAGTAAAAATATTGTATAAATATAAAATATGGTCAAAACCCAACTATATGGGCTGCACGAATGGATTTATTCAATTGCCATTGAGTGAGAAGCAGATACTCATAATTGATGTTCCACCACTGAAGATAAAGCACAACATGACAGAGGTTTACGAAACAAATGGATTTGATAATTTCATTAGTTGTTTCGCCGCTCTTAACGTGTCCAATAAGAATGACACGCTCAACCATATCTATTTTAAAAAAACTTCTAATTTTATGCTTCAGCTAGATTTAACGACTTTTTTTAATCAAAAAAATCCGGGATGACCTTTTCTTTCTACCGACTTTTTTTCATGCCCCATCTGAATTTATGAGCCTTTTTTACGGCACACAGCAATATGGAAGGAGGGATTGAGAAAGGTTTTGGACGACAAAAAATGTTGGGGACAGCGAAACTGTCCGGCGTTGTTTTTTTCGGAACAAAGGGTTAAGTCTGGAATTCTTTCGTATCCATCTACCGAAATAAATTTGCCGTTCAAAAACAAAGGGGCTCAGATGGAGCAATGAAAAAAGTACACAAAGGAAACAGAAAACAAGGAAAAGGGCAGAACGGAAAGTAAAAACAAACCAAACGAAAATGTAAATTACATATTCCTATTTGAAATTATATTATTCTTGAATTTTCTAAAAAAATATTATGATAGTCATAATAATTATATATATTTGCATGGTGAAGAAAAATTCTTCACTGTGTGAAAACACATATTTTATTCATTAAACTAATAGCCATATGAAAAAAGTTTATTCATGGGTTGTTATGCTATTGACTTGTATAGCAATAACATCGTGTACAGACAACGATTTGCCCACAGACAGTACAAGTGTAAGAGATTATCAAACAGATGCACAGGTGCTGGCAAAGTTTGTTGATGTAAATAAGACATTAGGTGAATATTACATCAACGAAAACAAAAAAAATTCACCAATGGCTTATGTCACAAATAAGGATTGGGAAGAACTGCAACTAGTCAGCCCTGCAAACAGAGCTAGGTATGAGAACGAGTTGAAAAATCTTAATGCCCAACTTGCGATTGTCGCTCAAAGATCAGATGTTGACCAGATTATTTATGCGACTTATGGAGAAACATGGATCAGAGAAATCAAATCTGATTCTCCTATCACATTAACAAGAAATAATCAGGCTGCGACGAGATCATCAAGAAGCAGTTACGGCAGACTAACTTTAGCCTATAATAGTGAGTCGTGGCAGTCATTCTATGCTGGCAATAGAATCAACATGCAGATTAACATAAATCTAATGAGTTACACTTACTACTTCTTTGAGATCATTTGTGAAACAAATGCATCTAAAACAGGAAGCAGCGCTGGTGGCTCCGATCCTAAGAAAGTTGTTATGTCTGGTACAACTATGATGGAGCAATGGCAATTTACATGGACTGAAAATTCTGGTTCTAGCAATGTATATTGGGAGTTCAAAGGAATGAAACACGCACCTTCAGATATAGGCTCACAGATTGTTGCTGAATTTACTGATTGATAAACAAACCACACAACCATAACAAAAACACCTCCTATTTAATGGTAATAGGAGGTGTTTTTGTATCAAATAAATTCAATAATTTACTTCAAAACAACAGCTTCATACTGTTGGTAATCTCTGTAAGATTGTCCGGGTACAGTCACAGGATCTTTATATGTTTCGTATATCCGCAACTTGTCTGAAGTAAGTTCTTCTATTTCCCAAAACAATTCATAGTCCATATAAATAACGCTGAAATCAGGTGTGGAAAAAGCCCAATGAAAGTAAGTCACGTTCTCCTCCACATTTCCATTTGCATAAGTTGTGATATTTTTACAAGAGCCGTTGCCATTACTATTAAAAGTCCACCTTTCCTGAATATCAAGTTCCTCACCATTATCTAATTTCGCATGATAAGATCTCTCCCAACTCTTATTTTTTGTCAAATTGTCAATTATAGTTTGCTCGGCTGGTTCATAATAACCATTTTTTTCCACACAACTGACAACGATCATTAACAGAGAAATCAAAACTCCATACAAGATTCTTACTTGTAAAACTGATTTTATTCGCATAACTTTATTTTTGTGATTTTTTTAGGTTATATTATTATGAATATCATAATAATATAACCTAAAAAATATTAGAACTAAAACAATCAAACAACCTTTAACAAAGCTGTTCCGTAACTGAATCTTCCACTTTCAGGAACAAGAAGTAGTATTTCATCCCCCTTCCTTAAAGGCTTCGTCCTCATTAGCTCTTCTAATGCGACAAATATAGATGCCGATCCCATATTTCCTACCCATGTAAGGTTCGTAAACCATTTATCCTCTCCTAAATCTATATTACGTAATTCCAGTTCTTTCAATAACTCGTAATAAAAGAACATGGAAGAAACATGAGGAATAACATATCTAACTTCACTCGCTTTAACAACATGTTTAGAAAGCATCAACTCAATATGATCTACCCAATACTTAACTACATACTCCTTCAGCAATCTTATATCCTGCTTTACTACGAAAATAGATTTCTCGGCTAGTTCCAGACTTTCAAAAGACTTCCAACCGGTTACTTCTCCATTGTCAGTAAAATTACCTCCTAACAACATACAAGTAGGAAGCCTGTTAGCATAAGAAACCATTTCCACCCATTCTATTTTTAAAGAAAGACGGTCTACATTCGGTGTTTTTTCCAGTAACAAGGCACATGCACCGTCAGAAAGCATAAATCTTAGAAAATCCTTTTCAAAACCGAAATAAGGATTTTCCCCGACACTATGACATTTCTCATACTCCATATCATAATGCTTGGAAAGCAAAGTTGCGGACACCAGTTCGGAAGCACAACAAACAGCGTTATTCTTATCCCCTACCGCTATTGACTGATAAGCGATCTTCAATGCTTGCAAGGAAGTAAGACATACTCCTGCGGTTGCAAACAGTTCCATATTATCGGAACTTTTTAACAAACCATGTACCATTGAAGCATGGGAAGGAAGAATCTGATCAGGAATAGAAGTTGCAGTAGACAGAAGCTCAACTGTTCCCAACTCCGCTTCAGATTTGAATAGTCCTTTGATGGCATTGGCGGCTAGCTCCGCATTGGTGTGCGTAATTTCCTGCTTTTTATTTAAAGCATAATATCTGGTATTGATTCCATTCTGCCTCAGAACAATACGTTTCACACGTGAAGCCTTTCCTTCAATTAACCCTAAATAATCTTCCATTTCATCATTATTAACCGGATTGTTAGGAAGATAAGGACTCAACCGGTTTATAAATACGTCATTTTTCATATTTTATCTCATTATAAATAGAATAATATAGCCTTTGAAGATCTATCACATTCAATCCCGATAAGATACTGCTTTCAAAGGATAAGCCGGAATAAACATACCTAAATTGTTGTGCAATCATCTCAACATTGCATGAAGGTTTGATTTCTCCATTATCAACAGCTATCTGAACAACCTCCTTCCAATTTTCAAGACTCTCCTGAAAGATAGAGTTTATCCGTTTATCAAAATCCGGATAAAATTGTAATGCCTGATAAATCAAATTGAAATAAGCCCTATGTATATTATTTAGCTTTAAATCGGTCAAATGTGACATACGCTCGTCTATCCGTTTCAAGTATCGGTCTATAAAATCTATCAGACTGTTTCCAACTGGTACATTTGCCGATTGCAATTCAATAATGAATTTATCGATAACAGCTTTAAAAATATCTTCCTTCGTCCTTAGCTTATAAAAAATTGCACCTCTGGTTAAACCAGTTTCCTGCTCCAATAAAGAAGTTGATACCTTTTCATAATTATAAGTCATAAACAACTTAAAAGCAGGTATGAGAATACGATCTAAATTATAATCCTTCATAATATAATATTTTTTGCAAATTAAATAAAAAAGGGAATATTATAATGATTATCATAATATTTTTTTAGAGAAGCCAAATCATTTTCCGCTGCAAATATAGATTGTTGCTAATCCCTGTGTTACGGGGATAAGGGGACGATTCGCAAATACCGCGTTGTTATTCGGCTGAAATCTTCCTTTTTTTGCCCTGTACAAAAAGCGTATTCCTCTTTCGTGACCTTGACGAATCGCATATGTTTTTGGTCGATATAGAAGCGGAAAGCAGGTTTTACCCGCTCCCGTTTCTCTTCATATTCTGCCTGTTCCCGTGCGTTCATGCAGTTATAGGCGTATCAGGAAACTCTCCGCAAAAGTCTGCCTTTTGCATACTCCGAAATGTCGGGCGAAGTCGGGCACTATCCCGATGAAACCATACTCTTTCCAATGATTAGGTTTTCATGTCGTCCTGAATTTCACTCCACAACTTCGTACTCGGCCACGCTGCAATAGGCCTGCTCATTTTTTCCCTTCCATTGCTCCATGATACGCTCCACATCCGTTTCGGAGGTTACGGGTTGCCCGAAGATTTCTTCCAGCCACTCGAACATGGCTTCCTTATTGGTAAAATATTCGCCATAATACTCTTTTTCGAGAGTATATACCTCGGTGCGGAATTTGTCGGGAAAATATTCGCCCTCGCTGTCATTGGTCGCATAGATGCCCATACCCGGCTCCTCCGTCTGGTAATAGTAGCAGAGCGACGGGAATTTCTCGCATACGAGGTCGGGTGGCAGTCTTGTCTCTGCCATAACCGAAAGGTCCAGCGAACAATGAATAACGCAACATCGTTCAGCAGTCAGAAACAGTAACTATGCCGTCGTACTGATTTACGACAATGCCGATAAGATAAGGAAAAGCCGAAAAGAGGGGGTTGCCTTCTTTCCGGCTTTTCGTGAAAGTCCTATTATCCGGGCTTCCCGTTATTCTATACGGTCCAGCCCGCAGATTTCTCCTGAACCGTCCACAGACGGGCATAAAGCCCCTCGTGCCGCATCAGCTCGTCGTGCGTGCCCTGTTCCCTTATGCGCCCGTCCTCCAGAACGACGATCCGGTCTGCATTCATGATCGTCTTGAGCTTGTGGGCGATGACGATGACGGTGCGTCCCTTGATAAGCGTGTCAATGGCTTTCTGCACCTCCACCTCGTTTTCCGGGTCAAGCGATGCGGTCGCTTCGTCCAGCAGGATGATCGGCGCATCCTTCAGTATGGCACGGGCGATGGATATGCGCTGTTTCTCGCCGCCGGAGAGCGTGCAGCCGCCTTCCCCCACCATCGTGTCGTATCCCTGCGGCAGGCGCATGATGAAATCGTGGCAGCAGGCTTTCTCGGCTGCCGCGATGATCTCCTCGTCCGTCGCACCGGGCTTTCCGAAACGGATATTGTCGCGTATCGTGTCCTGAAACAGATAGACGTCCTGGAACACCATCGAGATGCGGCTCATCAGACTTTCCGGTTCTATATCTTTCATCGGAACGCCATCGAAAAGGACACGCCCCTGCTGCGGGTCGTAAAAGCGGGCGCAAAGTTTCATCACCGTACTTTTCCCGCTGCCCGAAGGACCGACGAGAGCCGTCAGCGTGTTCCTCGGAAATGCGATGGAAATGTCCTGCAGCACCTTCTTGTCCCGATAGGCGAACGATACGTGCTCGAAACGTATGTCGCCGGTGGCCGGCGCCTGCCGCTCACCTTTCATCTCCGGCTCGTTCATCAGCGTGAGAATACGCCCTCCGGCAATGGAGAAGTAGCGGAACTCCGCAAAGTTGGTCAGCGCCGAAGTCAGCGGGTCGAACACGCGCGAGCCGACCACGAGGAACAGCACGAAGGCAAGCAGCGAGAGTTCGCCTCCCAACAGCAGGTAGGTTCCGCACAGCACCATCAGGGTCAGCCCGGCCCGCACCAATGTAATGCACAGCAGCACGAAAGGACCCAACAGGGCTTCCTGACGGATGCAGGCGCGGCGCAGCTCCGCAAAGGCGTCGCGCAGGCGGACGAAGCGGTCGCCCAGCAGGTTGTAGGCTTTCATCACGCGAATGCCTTGCAGGTATTCCTCCAAGCGGTTTCCGGCATTGATTTTGGCTTGTATCTGCCTTCCGCTCAACTTTTTCTGCACACTCGTGCTTATCCATAGGACAAGCAAGGCGACCGGCAGGGCGGCGAACATGGCAACGGCCATCCGCCAGTCGATCCATACCAGCGAGAGGAATGCCAGCACGGGCATGACGACGGCTCCCATCAGTTGGGGCAAATGGTGGGAAATACCCGTCTCGGCCATCGTGAAATCGGTAACGAGCATGGACGAAAGATCGCCGGGGTCGCGCCGGGAAAGAAATCCGAGAGAGAGTTTCCGCAGATGTTCCGCCAGTGCGATACGCCCCGACGCGCTCATTTCGTAGGCTCCTCTGAAATTGGCCCGGTAGGAGGCCCGTTCGGCCAGAGCCATCACCAGCATATAGACGGCCAATATGCCGAAGATGCACCACAGCCTCGGCGTGTCGAGCGGTCGTCCGCTGCCGTCGAATGCGGCGAAGATGATGCGCACGGCCTCGACGGAGAGGCAGAACGGTATGATATTGACCAGATTGGCGAGCATGGTATAGCCCACGGGCTTGTAAAGACGCTCCGTATGGCCTATCGTAATGTTTTTAATCGCATTCATATTACACTCCTTTCATTTATGCGCGACGATATGCAGTTCTTCTTTTTTCTGAATCACCCGGATGTCGGAAAAGCCGGCTTGGGACAGCAACCGTTTCAGTTCTTCGGCTCCGTACACCGTCATTCCCTTTATCCGCTCCGTCCACGTCTTTCCGAGTTCGGGGTCGCTCGCTTCCAGACTGATGAGAAAGCATCCCCCTTTCCGGATCACGCGGAAGACTTCGGCCAGCGCCTTGCTGACGGGAGACCAGAAATAGACGGTCTCGAAGGCCGTAACGGCATCGAAGGACCCGTCCCCGTAAGGCAGGGAGCAGACATCGCCCTGCCGGATGAAACAGCGTCTATCCACTTCTCCCGCATTGTGCCTGCGGGCGAAGGCGACACTCTCCTCCGACAGGTCCATGCCGTAAACTTTTCCCTGCGGACACAGCTTCAGCAGACGCTTCACGTTGGCGCCGCCCCCGCATCCGATGTCCAGCACATTCCATTCCGGCCGCCAGTCCACCTGTTTCATGCCGCGATGGGCCAGCGAAGCGTGGAAACAGTTCATTCCCCGCAAAATCATCCGTCCCCAGAATCCCTGCGGGCAACTCGTATTCTGTAAAATATCGTTCAAGAAACTATTCTTTTTCATATCTCCGTATTCAATTTTTGTTCAACTTCCAATGATAAGCGCTCGTATAGGCATCCCACATGTTCTTGTAGAGCCCCTCGGCGACGGATAAGTCGTCGTGCTGGCCCTGCTGTACGATCCGTCCCTGCTGCAAGACCACGATGTTGTCCGCCGAGACGATGGACGACAGCCGGTGGGCGATAATAATCACGGTCTTGCCTTTTATCAGGGATTGAAGGGCCTGCTGCATCTTGTATTCGTTCTCCGGATCGGCGAAGGCCGTGGCTTCGTCCAGCACCAGTATCGGCGCATTCTTCAGAATGGCGCGGGCCACGCATACCCGCTGCGCCTCGCCGCCCGACAGATACACGCCCTCGTCGCCTATTCTCGTCTCGTAGCCTTGCGGCAGCCGCTCGATGAACTCGTGGCACTGGGCGGCTTTGGCCGCCGCCACGACCGTTTCTTTCGTGGCGGCGGGGGAACCGACGGCGATGTTCTCGTACAGCGTGTCGTAGAACAGGAAAGTATCCTGAAAAACGAATGAAACGGTATCCATCAACTGCGGCGTAGCGATGTTCCTGATGTTCACGCCGCCGATGAGAATCTCGCCCTGCTCCACGTCCCAGAAACGGGGAATCAGGTTCGCGACGGTGGACTTGCCGCTTCCCGAAGGCCCCACGAGCGCCGTAATCCGGCCTTGCGGTGCCGTGAAGCAGACATCGCGCAGCGCCTCGGTGCGTGTGCCCTGTTCCGTATTTTCGTAGGAGAACGACACGTGGCGGAACTCCACCTCATACGACTGTGGCACTTCGGGGCGTTCCGGTTCGGGAACGGGCTTTTTCTCCAGAATGCGGTCGATCCGCGCCACGCCTTCGTCGATCTCCTTGGTGTTTCCGCCCAGAAACGTCAGTTTGTAGATGGGCGAAGCCACACCCGGCCCCATGATGATGAAAAACAGCCATACGGTGGCCAATGCAAGCGACTGGGGATTTCCTTGTATTAACAGGATACCCACAGGTAGAATGAACGTCACCATCGAGTTAAGCAGGACGGTGAACGCAATCATTCCGTTCTGGTAGGTGTCGCAGCATTTTAGGGCGAACGTCTTATACGCCTGTATCTCGGCATTGAACTGCCGGAACGAGCGGACGCTCTGTCCGAATATCTTCACTACGGGCATTCCCCTGACGTACTGCACGGCGGAGGCGCTCATCTTCTCCTGCGCGTCATAATAGATACTCATGAACTCCCGTGCCTTCTTTCCCATGAAATTGGAGAATTGCAGGGCGAAACTCACCAAAACCACGGCCAGACAGACCACTGTCAGCCATGTATCCAGCGAGAAAAAGATGACGAGCATCACCACGACCGTCGCCACTACGTTCACCAAATCGGGAATCGTGTGGGCGATGAATCCCTCGATCTTCTCGATGTTCTGCTCCATCGTCTTCTTGATGGCTCCGGTAGAGGTGTTGTTGAGATAACCCAGCGACAGCTTGCCGATGTGTTCGGACAGCCGGACGCGCAACCCGTACAGAATGCGGAATGCCGCCACGTGCGAGGACATCAGGGCAGCGTACAACAGCACCAGTCCGCCGATAAGCCCGCAGAAAGCGATCCAGCCCCAGCGAATCATGCCGGCTCCGTCCACCGAAGCCGGGCTTGCACCGTGCGTCAGCAGCTCTTTCAACACCTCGTACACCGCCCAATAGGGTACGAGCATACACACGGCGCTGCCTGCCGACAGCAGACCTGCCAGAAAGAGCAGTCCTTTCTTCTGTCCCGCAATCTCGAACAGGCGGGACAGACCTTCTTTCTTCTTTGTCTTATCCATTGTCTTTTCCGATTTTACATTTCGATACGATTTCATATCCCAACATTGAGCTGAACTTGTAGCACAACCGCGTCATCCGTCCCAATATCTGCCCGAAGAAGAAGCCCCAGCGCGGACGGAAGAACTTCATGTAGTTGGCCTGTTCCAGAAGGCGCAGGCGGGGTTCCCATTGTTCTACCAGACGCCCGTCGCTCAGACCGGAGCGGATTTGCGCCTCGTGTCCGCGGAGCGAATCGGGTTTCACCCCGTGACGGCTCATTATTGTGCCGCAGACATCGAACCACAGTTCGCCGCCCCCGAAACGCTCCGCTACATGATGCAGGAATGCCTTTACCTGCTTTTCGTAGAAATACATCAGCACGCCTTCGACCACGAAAATAAAATGCGCATCGGAATGCCGACGGCGCAGGTCGTCCAGCCAGTCGGTTTCCAGCAGGGAGGCCGCGATATAGGGATTGCCCGGCTGCTCCGGAATCAGCTCGCGGCGTAGCGCAATGACTTCCGGCAGGTCCATGTCGTAGAATACAGCCTTCCCGTCGCCGATACGCTGGAAACGGGTGTCCAGACCGCACCCCACGTTCACCACCACCGCATTAGCGTGTTTCCCGATGAAGCGGCGCACGGCACGGTCGAAAAACCACCCGCGCACCACGCAGCCGACCTCGCTCAGCTTCGCCCCGTCGAAACGGGAATAGTCGTATTCCAGACTGTCCACCAGACCCTCCGCAACCTTGTCGTTCAGAATCGGGTTCTTTCGGCGGCTCTCTTTCGCCCTGTAGTAGAGCGGAATGAGCAATGTCTCGGCGACAATGCTCTCGAATTTATGTTTCTGTTTCATTTGTTATGATATTTATTAATGAACGATATTCAGATTTGTTCACGAATAAAAAAAGAGGAAACCTTCGTGAAGATTTCCTCTTTTCCCGCTGCCCCGTCACGGCAGCTCGTCCGTATGTGTCTTTTCTATCCGTCATACCTTGATAATGGCCCTCCAACCTTGAATTTCAAACAGAATATAGTCGTGCAGAATGGATTCCATTTCCTGCTTGGGCACTGCGTGCATCAACAGTTCCTCGAACAGCGTGAACATCCACACCGTATGCAGGTGAATGATGAAGTCGGACACGGCCGTATTTATATCCGGATACTTTTTCTTCATGGCGGCGAACCATGCCTTGACCAGCCCGGTCGAGCGGTCGGTGTAGCTTTCGCGAAAATGTTCCAGCGAAGAGCCTTGGGCACGGAACAACAGGATCTCCAGCAGACTGCGATGCGTTTCGATGAGTGAAACGTATTCGTCGATACAGGCTTTCAGATATTTTTCGGAACGCATCGTCATCACGTCCTCGCCGCGTATGCCGTGATGCTCCTGCAACATGGCTTCCATAGCGTGCAGGACGGGACGGACCACTTCACAGAACAATTCGTCCTTACTCCGGAAATAATTGTATATGTTCCCCACACCGACACCGACGGCTCCGGCAATCTCGCGCATGGAGGTCTTGGAATACCCTTGCTGCCCGAATCGCTGTTCGGCGACTGCCAATATGCGGCCGCGTATGTCTTCTTTGAGTACCTGCATAAATAATGAACGATGTTTCCGTTTATATTTTTGCAAAAGTACGGGGTTTGAATTTACTGGACAATACCTATTTATGGTGATTTTACATGATTGAAATAAGGGAAAAGCAGGTATTACCGGAGGTAGCGAAATACCTTGTCTATATCCGAAAGGAAAAGTCATATTGTTCATTGAAAAGGAGAAAGTCTCATAGATTATAATTACTTTTGTACTTAAAACCCAAAGAATCAAATATAAAATGGCAAAGATTACAGTAAAAGACACAAGTGTCACAATTATATCAGTCAACGAGAATGATTATATCAGCCTGACAGACATAGCCAAATACAAAAGCGATGACCCGACTGCGGTTATCGGGAACTGGCTGCGTAACCGGAATACAATAGAATATCTGGGTATTTGGGAGAGTTTGTACAACCCGAGTTTTAAACCCCTCGAATTCGAGGGGTTTAAAAAGGAAGCCGGGCTGAACGCCTTTACCTTATCACCGACAAAATGGATAAGTACGACAAACGCAATAGGCATACTCTCCAAATCGGGACGCTACGGCGGCACTTACGCTCACAAGGATATAGCATTTAAGTTTGCAAGCTGGATTTCCGTTGAATTTGAACTGTATATTATAAAGGAGTTCCAACGATTAAAGACCGAGGAACAACAGCAACTCGGTTGGTCTGCCAAACGGGAACTGTCGAAAATCAACTACCGCATACATACCGATGCCATAAAACAGAACCTTATCCCGGCAGAGGTAACCGCCAAACAAGCCAGTATTATCTATGCCGATGAAGCCGATATGCTGAATGTGGCGATGTTCGGTATGACCACCAAGATGTGGCGTGAGCAACACCCCGAACTGAAAGGGAATATCCGGGACTATGCCTCTATTAACGAATTGATTTGCCTTTCAAATATGGAAAACCTCAATGCAGTATTTATAGACCAAGGTATTCCGCAGGGTGAGCGGTTGATTAAACTCAATCAGATAGCCATTCAACAGATGAAAGTATTGGAGAGTGACGGAAGCAAAAAATTGCTGAAATAGTAAAAAGAATAAGGATTGCCCATCGGGGTAATCCTTGCTTTCCATGGCGTATCTATCTTTTAGGTCACAGGTTTTATAATATACTATGGTAATTATATACATCCTAAATATTATTTTCGCCAAGGATATAACAAACCATGACGAATAAAGATGAAATAACAATGAACTCTGATAAAAACGCCTATTTTCTATCGCTTCCGGAAATAACCGAATTATCCGTTCCTCCTAAAACGATATTGTTGGAAGAAGGCAAGGTAGCCGACAGAATGTACCTGATTCGGAAAGGTTGCCTGCGCCTGTTTTTCAACAACGAAGGACGGGACATCACTTTCCAGTTCTTTTTCGAAGGGGATTTCGTTGCATCATTCGACAGCCTGTATCAACGGACACCGAGCCTTTTTTTCTTGGAGAGCATAGAGCCGGCAGAACTGTCGGTTATGAAGAGAGAAGATTTTTTCAGAAACCTCGGACAGAAGCCCGTGTTACGACAGATATACGAGGAAAAAATCATCGAACGCTTCCATGTTTATCAGCGGCTCTTCCTTTCCCGCATAAAGAACACCCCCCAACAACGGTATGAAGAACTGCTGAAAGAACACCCCTCTATCATACAGCGGATTCCCCAGCATTATATTGCCTCCTATTTGGGGATTACTTCCGTTTCCCTGTCGAGGATCAGAAACAGGCGATAGTTTATTTCTTTACATTTGTTATCGTCCGGTTCCAGTCGAAGATGCGAACTTTGCCGTATCTATTAAAAACCGAAAACAGATGAAAAAGATTTTTATAATAGACTGGAGCCTGATTCCCGTGTTTGTCCTGTCCGCATACTCCGGAATCGAATTGCATGTGGCCGACTATGAAGGCAATCACGAGGTATGGCATAATTGGGCAGTTTTCCATGTCCTGACGAGCCTGCTGTTCCTCATGGCCTCCATATTTCATATAGCGACGCATTGGGGCTGGTACAAGGGAACTGCCAAGAACGGAATAGGCCGGAAAAGCAAGGTCACGGCGGTACTGTCGGTCCTGTTCCTGTCCGTGGTTCTGACCGGATTTGCCCTGTTAGGCATAGAAGGAGCAGGTTCCCCGGTCGGGCAATGCCATTTTTGGGCAGGTATCGTTACAACTATCCTTTCTATCGGCCATATACTGAAACGCCTTCCGTTACAATGCAAATCATTGAAATAAGCACAACCTATTCAACGGACAACTTCCGGACAAAGCGTTCTTACAGAAATCGGGGTACTTATTACAAATGCGGCTTCTTGCTTACTGTCGAGAAGACCGCATTTTTCTTTATTTTCCGGCATATTATTCGATTTCAACATTGTTCGTCTAACCATTTGGGGTATCCGGTCCATTCATCGCCATTCAAATCCAGCATCAGGGAATGCCTGTTGCCATAGGCACCGACTTCATGCAGTTCCACGAATGAGGTATTTCCTCCGTAGCGGTTTATGTTTTTCAAGAGCTTATGGCCTGTCCGAAGAAGATAGACGTGCCTGTTTTACTCGACAATATTCCGAAAAGACATTAAAATAGTTGAAAAATAAGATGTTACGCATACAATTATGCGCAAAATCCTTTCATTTCGAACCATCATGCCTTATTTATACCAGACGGGGGCAATGTCGCTCCCGTAAAATAATTAAGGATTATGATAATAGGTTATTTAAGGGTCAGCACGGGCAAACAGAATCCGGCTAACCAACAAGACGAGATCCGGCGTTTCGCCGATAGTAGAAATTTTTCCGTCAGCCAGTGGGTGACGGAGGTCGCCAGCGGCAAGAAGAAGGGGTGCGACCGCAAATTAGGGGGACTGATACGGCGCATGAAGCATGGCGACACGCTGATTGTCACGGAAGTTTCGCGGCTAAGCCGCACGCTGACGGACCTCATGTCCATCATGGGCAAGTGTCTGGAGAAGGGAATCAACCTTTACACAACCAAGGAGGGGTATTCGTTCGACAACTCCATCAACAGCAAGGTACTTTGTTTCGCGTTCGGTCTGGTAGCGGAAATTGAACGCAACCTGATTTCGATGCGCACGAAGGAGGCTCTCGCCCTCCGGAAAGCCGAGGGTGTCGTCCTTGGTCGGAAAAAAGGCAGCTACACGAAAATGAACGTGCTGATCGAAAACCGAAAGGTCATCGTCGGCATGTTGAAGCGGAACTGTACGATTGCCGATATATGCAGGCGTTTCGACATTTCGCGGGATACATTCATGAAATTCCGTAGCCGCTATAAGGAAATAGATAAGGCCATGAAAGAGAAAGAGATAAGACGGAAAGGGGAGTTGCAAAAACGGAGGGTATGATTTTACGTTGGTTAAATCGTTCGTTTTCAGCCACAAAATTACAAAAACACGAATTATCCACAAAAAAAATCTGCAAAAAATTGCGTTTCAGTTCTTTGAGTAGGACAAATTTTCCCGGAGTGTCCGAATAATACGACCTTTTTTCCGATAGTCTTTTTAACGAACGATTAAACCAACGATTTAACCAACAAATAAATCGGCATAACTGACAGTTATCCGGCTGATTATTTGTTGGTTCGGTGCTTTTTTACCTCTAAAGAAAGAAGCACGGCACGGACAAACGTACAGAGATTGAATAAATAGCTGATATAAATAAATTGGCATAGACAGAATTATGACAATGAAACGAATACTGTTATTATTTCTTTTATTCTGCGGCGGGTATGTTCATGCGCAAGAGTTGGACTCGGCCCGTATCCATTACCGGCAGGGCCACAGGGAAGTGGACGTGCTCTTCCGGGACAACCGCGCGGAACTGGCGCGTTTTATCCGCACCCTGCGTGAAGAACACGGTGCGGGCCGCCTTGAAAGCGTCGTGATACGCTCGTGGGCATCGCCCGAAGGTGTGAACCGTCTCAACGGGGTGCTGTCAGAGCGCAGGGCCGACTCCCTGAAATCCTATCTCGTGCGCCACGCCGGAATCCCCGACAGTTTGATCTGCATACATGGAGAAGGTATTGCGTGGGACATGCTGCGCCAGATGGTCGCCGCCTCGGACATATTATACAAGGAAGAGGTGCTGCATATCCTTGACCATACGCCCGTATGGGTGTTCGACAAAGTAGGCCGCGTAGTGGACGGACGCAAAAAACAGCTCATGGACCTGCGGGGCGGTATGCCGTACACCTACATGCTGGAGAATTTCTTTCCCGAACTGCGCTCCAGCCTCTCGGTGGCCTGCTACCGGAAACCCGAACCGCCCGTAAAAGTCATTCCCCAAAAAGAAACGAAAGTGAAAGAGCAGGAACCGGCTCTGCGACCCGATAGCGTGGCGGAAACGACCTCCGAACCGGCAATGGTACGGAAGGAAGCGACCGTGCAACCGCAGAGACCGACGGTGCAGCGGCTGGCCGTTAAGACCAACCTGCTTTACAACGCGATACTGATGCCTTCGCTCGAAGTGGAGTACCGTATCGCCGACCGTTGGACGGTGAACCTCGAAGGCGACATGGCATGGTGGAATAATGACGGCAAGCACAAGTGTTACCAAGTAGCCACAATCAGCCCGGAGGGACGCTGGTGGTTCGGACAGAAGCAAGGCAGCCCGTGGCACGGGCACTACCTCGGCGTGTTCGGCGGCTTCACGTGGTACGACCTTGAAAACGGTAAAGAGGGCTATCAGGGCGAGGCCGAAATGGTGGGTGTCAGCTACGGCTACATGTTCCCCATCGGACGGCGGCTCTCGCTGGAAGCCGGTATCGGTCTGGGGTACATGCACAGCAAGTACGAGGAATATCTTCCCATCGACGGGCACTACGTGTACCAGCAGACAAACCGAATGAATTACTTCGGTCCGTTGAAACTGAAGTTTGCCCTTGTGTGGCGGTTGTGGGATACCGGTAAAAAGAAAGGAGGCGCACGATGAAAGCAACGCTACGATATACCCTCATGGGGCTTACGTTCGCAGGATTGACATTCCTTTCCACGAGCTGCCGGAAAGACCTGTGTTATGACCACGACGAGCATGGCCTTTCCGTGAAGGTGAATCTCTCTTCCGACTGGGAACAGGAATGGGAACGTACTTACGCCTATGACTGGGAAAAATTGTGGGAAGAGGACTGGAAGTACGACTATGAAGATTTGTGTCCTGCTCCGGCCGACGGAATACGTGTCCAAGTCTATACCAGCGACGGACAGCGTATAGAGAGCAATCTGCCCGATGAAGGAGGACGGATCGCCATGCCGGAAGGCACCCACGAACTGCTGTTCTACAACAATGATACGGAATATATCGTGTTCGATGGCGTGGCGGCCTCGGAATCTGCCACAGCCACCACACGCGGCGTGACCCGGAGTTCTTTCCAGGAACTGCACGCGGGGGAACGTACCGTGAACCAGCCCGACATGCTTTACGGGGCATACATGGAAGAATACACGGCGGAAAAAGCACTTACCCCGACGGAGCTGCCGGTTACCTTGCATCCATTGGTTTACACCTATATGATACGCTACGAGTTCGAAAGCGGACAACAATACGTGGCTTTGGCCCGTGGAGCCTTGGCAGGTATGGCCGAAACGGTCTATCTGAACGACGGACATACCGGAGAAACCGCAGCCACGGTACTGTTCGACTGTACGATAGAGGATTATGGGGCGGAAGCATTGGTACAGTCGTTCGGCGTACCCGACTATCCGGGTGAACATTACGGACGAAACGGTACGGACGAGCGAAGGTACAGCCTGAACTTGGAGGTGAGAATGGTGAACGGCAAGTTCAAGACCTTCGAGTTCGATGTCACAGACCAAGTGAAAGGACAACCACGGGGCGGCGTTATCGTCGTGAGCGGATTGTCGATTTCCAATGACGAGGGTCTGGAAGGCGGAGGCAGCTTTGACGTGGATGTGGACGGCTGGGGAGAATGGGTGGACATACCGCTGCCCATCGACTGAAACGAATAAAACAACAGGTACTAAATAACCAAATTTTCAATTTAATTTTTACATCTTATGAAGAAAAGTTTTTTTGTGCTTGGAGTGGCTGTAGCAGCACTGGCAAGCTGTACGAACGAAGAAGTTGTGGATATGCCGCAGAGCCGGGCGATCCAGTTCGGAACTTTCGTGAACCATTCAACGAGAAGTAGTGTGACTGAAACAACGAAGGACAATCTTAGCAAGTTTTTCGTTTTCGGAAACTATGGTGAGGGCACGTGGACTCCCGTGTATACCAATGTCGAGGTAGACGGTGGACAAGTGGGAAATCAATCAGTTTGGCAACCTGTACAGACTGCTTATTGGGAAGCGAACGAGAAGTACCGTTTCGGAGCTTACTCTGATGGAACTACGCAAAACAAGAACGTAAAATTCAAAGCGAACGAACAGAAACTGCTGTTTACAAATTACACGGCAGACAATACCAAAGACCTGATCGTGGCCATGTCAAATGTAACAAGTAATTCTGATGTTACTGCGAATGCTCCGGTAGGTTTATCTTTCTACCACATGCTCTCGCAGGTGAAGTTCACCTTCACGAACACGGACTCCCCTGACTACATCATGAAAATCGAAAACATCAAGGTGAACGCGATACAAACCACTACGGGTACAGCGACTTATGGCGAGGAGAAACCGACTATCGCTTGGGAGACTGGAAGTGCCACAAAGGCGGACTATGATTTCGGAACAATCGGGGATATTGCCGAGCCGGTGAGTGGCGATTCTCACTCGAAGACTTGCTTCGTCATTCCGCAAGACAACATAGATTTGTCGGTTAGCTTTACCGCAATATTCTCTGATGGAGTAAAGGAAATAGCAAGAAATAACTTCACGGGAAATTTGAACTATCAGGGTGAAACTGCAAAGACAGAAAAAGGTAAATGGACTCCGGGCTTCAAATACAACTATACGGTTGAAATCAACGGTAGCAAGATTGACCCGGATTTGGAACAACAGGTAATTAAGTTCAAGGTCGAGGCTGTGGAAGGCTGGACAAACGCGGACCAAACTACAGTAACTCCGAATGAGGTTGGAGAATAATCGCTTGCATCAATAGCCGAAAAGACATCACATCAGGCTATGAGGGGTTGAATGTCCCCTCATAGCCACTAACGGGAGTATCACTCCTTAATTTTATGCTGCCGGTAGCATCAGAAATGACCGGATATAAAGAAAAAATGTATGATTATGAATAACAACCTATTCAAAACCTTGTTCATACCGGCTGTCGCCTGCCTGCTGGGAGCCTGTGCGGAAAGCACGAACCCGGACATGGAAACAAGCGGCAACAGCGGGGCGATCCGCTTTGCCAGTCCTGCCGTGACACGGGCCGCCATCGACGACGCAGACGGAATGTTGACCGATGGAAACTCGTTCAGCGTATGGGGGAACTACACCGACGGAACGGGCGGTACGGCCACGAGCGTGTTTAACGCCGAAAAAGTGACATACGTTTCCGGCATGTGGGGTTACGAGGGCACGAGATACTGGCTCGCCGGTAATACCTACGACTTCTATGCTCTTTATCCGTCCGCGGAGACGCTGGGCGATGCCGTGTCCTCTGTCGCCTGCACGGACGGCACTTTTACCGTCAACGGTTTCGATGCCACGAAAGGGCACGACCTGATGACGGCGGAAAAGACGGGTATCGTAACCGAGGCAGGCAAAGTACCCGAAGCTGTCAGCTTCAAATTCTTCCACCGGCTCACGAGGCTGGCATTCAATGTCATGGCCGTGGGACGTGGTGTAACGGTCTCTTCCTTCAAAGTGAACGGCGTGACTTACAAGGGCGATCTTACTTATAATGCCTCCGACGAAAGCTCGTGGAACAATACCGCCAAGACAAACGGCAGCGATGGCCTGCTGGCAGCGAAGGATATTTCCATCACAGCCGGCGATACCCGCAACATGCTGGGTGACGTGCTGTTACTCCCGCACGCCGACCTGACTGATACCGAAATAGCCGTGAGTTACCGTTTCGAGGGCGAGACCGCCGACCGGAGTTCCACGGTCAGCCTCTCCGGCGGGAGTGCGAAACAATGGGATGCGGGCAGCCAATATGCCTACACCCTGACCGTTTCAGCCGCCTCGCTCGAAATCAACGTGAAGGTGCTCGACTGGAAAGAGCAGGACACCTCCGTGTCATGGCAATAAAACGAGGAATTTACAGACAACAATACATACGGTGTATGAAAGCATATATGAAACGACATTTACCGCATCCTTTCTCCCTGCTTCTGCCTGCCGCCCTCGCATGGGCTGCCAGCCTGTTGGCCGGCTGCACGGACGGAGCAGAGGAATGGATACCCGACGGACGCACCGCCTCCGTTACCCTGCACGTACCAATGGCTGGTACACGCTCCACGCGCACCACGGACGAGGAGTACAAGACCGCTGAAGAGAAGATAAACACCCTGCGCGTACTGGTATTCTCGCAGGACAAGCCCATCATCAACAAACAGTTCAAAGAGGCCGACCTTTCCAGTGGCAGTGTCACCATCGAGGGTGTGCCGGTAGGTACTGTGGACATCTATGCCGTAGCCAACGAGGCCGCCCTCGGCAAGGATTATTCCGACATGGCAGACTTCGAGAACAACCTCGTGCAGGTCGGCAACACCAAGAAAGCCTTGGTGATGGATGAGAAGCGCACGCACTTCCCCAAACGTTTTACCGAGCAGGAAATCGCACAATACGGCTTACCCATGAGCTGGCATCGAGATGTGCAGATAACTTCGTCCGGCAACACGCCGCAGACCATCGAAGTGGAACTGGAGCGCTCAGTGGCCAAGCTCAACGTCATTATGAACAACACGTTGAGCTACCCGATTACCATCACCTCCATGAATTTCGGCCAGTTCTTCGGTGACCGGCTCTACCTGTTCCGCGAGCAGACCCTTGACGTTCCCGATGACACGGAGTATTATGTTCAGTCTTACGAGAGCCTTGATATAGAAATCGAAGGCTACGGCAGCAAGACGCTGGCCCTTTACATCTACCCCTCATACGCATGGAAGGATGCAAGCAAGAACTCGCCATATACCATCGGTTTCACCACGAGCACAGCTCCCTATGACGACATACCTTTCATCAACGAGTACGGTGGTACCTTGAACTCTATTGAACGTAACAAGCAGGTGAACATACACGCCACTCTCACCTCGGAGGCGAACCTCACGTTAAAGTTTGAAGTAACAGATTGGGTGACGGAAGAGATAACCGTTCCCCCGTTCAATTAAATGAACCAGTATGTCATTCAAGTTATGAAAGCAAGATTAAAAAACATATTACACCTGCTGGCAGCCATGCTGCTGGTGGCAGAATTGTCCTCGTGTACCGAGGAACCGTTATTCGAGGAGCGAGCCCGCGTGACAGAGGGGCTTCCCGCACGGGTGATGCTGGACTTCCGCTCCGAGAAGAGTCGCCTGGAGACCCGTGCCGCACAGGACGCTACCTACGAGGACCGCGTGAACAACCTCTACGTGTTCATCTTCAACCCCGCCGGGGAGGTGCATTACCGCAAATTCTTTACCGATGGCATCAGCTATAGCGGAGACTATAGCAAAGGTTCCGTTATGATAGAGACCACCTCGCTGAACGACGTGCAGATAGTCTGCATCGCCAATCTATCCACCGCATCCGTGCGTTCCGGCTATGATGTCGAGCTATCGGACATGGAGTCCATAACATCGCGGTCAGACCTCGAAACCTTCGTGATGAAGATGGACGAGCAGACCGTGGAACGCTCCACGCAGTTCATGATGACGGGCTATGCTTACGATGATAAGAACCCCACGAGCAACCTTGTCAACATTCCCGGCACGGAAAGCGGTTCCGCCTCGCTGGAGTGCACGCTGCGGCCAGAACGGACAGACGCGAAGGTGGAGTTCGTGGTGAAAACCGAGAAACCCTCCAGTAAGAATTGGACGGAACTGGATTTCCGCCCGCGCGGCTGGAGGGTGGTGAACGTGCCGGCCCAGTCGTTGCTGCTACCCCGCGAAACGGGTGATGCCGATGGTGACGGCTGCACCTACTTCACGACCGAGGAGATGCCTTTCGAGACCACCAAGCGGGATGACAATTATCTCTACACCTCCGGTGGTTTCGTGTTCTACATGCCGGAAAACCGCAAGACACCTGCACGGCCCATCTCCGGCGAAGGGCTTAGCGCCGCGGAACTGTACGCCCTGCGTGAGGAACGCGAACACGAGAACGAGGGTAACGAATATCCGGACAAACCCGGCCAGCTGTTCGAGAACGGAGACTTTACCTACGCTCCCGCCAATGCCACTTACGTGGAAATGTCCGGCACGCTGTCCTACAAGAATGACAAAGGCAACACCGTCAATGCTGACGTGACCTTTACCGTGCATCTGGGCTATGCCAAAGGCAACCCCAACGACTACGAGACCCGTCGCAATACCCGCTACATCTATACCGTCACCCTGCGCAGTATCAACGATATACAGCTTGAAGTGAGATCCGACGGGGAGGAGAATGAACCGAGACCCGGCTACGAGGGTAACGTGATATTCAGCGAAGAAGGAGTGTACGAGCTGGATGCGCACTATGACCGCGAGCTCATCACGATAGACCGAAGCATGGTTCCAGCCATGACATGGGGCGTGCAGACACCTTTCGACAAGGCCATCTACGCGGGCAATTTCGGTGAAACGGACAAGCCGGAGAGCACAGGTATCCATGACTACAAGTGGATCAAGTTCGCCATCAACGAGGACTATGATCAAGACGACCACTTGTTCGTGAAGTACCCCGGAGACCAGAACTACAAGGGAGGAAAGAACCAACCTTCGGGGTATGACGGACACGCGAATCATCCTGACGCCCGCCTGCTCGACGTGCACCAGTTGCTGCAACGCCTGAAGCAGGAGTACGAGGATGGAAAGACCACCGGTTCGGTTGCCGTTACCGCTTTCATTGATGAGTATGTGTACGTGCGTGAGCCGGATGCCCCCAATACTACCGAGAATAATACTCCTCTTTTGGCCCAGTGGCGCCGGTACGTGGAGTCCGAGGACCGCCTGCTCTACTTTATCAACGGAAACAACTCGCATTACAGTCCCGATGGTGCATCGAGCGTGGTGGAAGCCATACAGACTTTCAAGCAGAAGTCCATACGCACGGTGTACAACGTGAAAAAAAGCGAGAGCGAACTGCCCACCGCATGGGGACTTGAAAGCCGCATGGAGGGCATACGCTGGAAGGAGGGCAAGGTGAATAAAGGCACTTCCACCAGCAACGGCCGACTCAATACCATACTCTGCCTGCTGGGCGAAAACTATGAATCCAACAGGTCCCTGCACTGGACGGAGGTGCTCAACACCTCCGAGCACTATGGTCTGACCGATGGCCACCAAGACGCCCTGCACGCCGTGTTGTTGCGTAACCGTGACCTGAACGGAAACAATATCGTGGAAGCGAACGAGATACGCTGGTATCTGGCCGCCATCGACCAGCTCGTGGATCTCTACATCGGCGAATACGCGCTGGACGATGCCTCACGTCTCTATCCCCAAAATCCCGCGGACAGGGATTACCAGACCTATTGGCACTATACCAGCAGTTCCGCCAACGGCGACCACTCGTGGGTGTTGTGGGCGGAAGAATGTGCCGCATTGGGTAACTACAGCGGTTCGAGCAATACCGTGAACGGAAAATATACCTACCGCTGCATACGCAACCTCGGTATCGGTCTTGACAATCCGAATGTTGAACCCACACCACTCATTCCCGACGTGACGCAGGCCGAACCCGACGGCACCTACCTGATCGATGTCTCCAACCTTAGCGAGAAGGCACGCCGCCTAAGCTATGAGGCCAGTTCGTTGCCCACGCATAACGACCTGTCGCCTTATAACCGACCGTATGCCAAGTTCCGTGTGGCGGCAAATGATGCAGACTTTCCTACACCGAAAATAGATGTAAATGTACTAAATCGTTGGAGTTGGGAAGGCGATCATGATTGGAAGTGGTATCAGACCGCTTCTATTACACCGCGCGGCTATCGCGTGCCCAACCTGCGCGAGCTGCTTATCATGGGTACCCGTCTGCCCGCAAACGCGTGGAAGACGTATAGTGGTCATTTTGGGCTGTATCATCATGAGAGCAAGGCCATGTACATGACCTATACCAGCTTCAGCCGAGGAACTTATAACGGTGGAGACGGTTCCATTTCGGGCAAGAACGGCGGTTTCCGTTTCAACGCCGAGGACGGCTCCATAGGTGCGACCGGATCGAAAGCCGACGGCGGGTATGTACGCGGTGTGAGAGACGAGCAATGACACGGCAGCCCGATAAGTCCGGCAGACAAAAGGGAGCAACCCTGTTAGAAAGATATAGTAATATCAAGTAGAACCCATTCAACCCAAAGAGGTTTTCCTCTACCGAAAAAGCCCCTCGAACCTACGGCAAAGGTATCGAGGGGCTTTTCTTCTACCAGCGAAACGGTAATGGGCATTTGGGTACGCATTGTCCGATTGTGTCATCCGCGAAACGCCACCAGCGCCGGAACTTTATTTGTCAGCGACAGAAATAGGATGATAAATGTATGGTTCCCCTACCGCTTTTCATTTCTTCTTCAAAAATCGCTCCGTAAGCCACTTGCGCACCGGGAGATCATAACACTTCAGGCAGGCATAGGCAAGGGCGAACGCCCCCACGAAAGTGAGCAGCATGTAAGGAAGCCCTTCGGCAAGCGTCGCCTGACGGTTGAACGCCCACGCCGTATAGATATAGACCAGCGGATAGTGGGTGATATAGACAGGATAGGATATGTCGCCCAAAAACTTGCATACGGCAGCGGAACGCCTGCCCGTTATCCTGCCTCCCGCACCCATCGAGACGATGACCGGGAAAATGCAGATGATGCAGAAAGCTTCGTAAAGCCCGTTCATCCAATAACCGTCCTCCCCGCCGATACGGGGCACGGAAAGCACGGCGATTATCATCAGGCTGCACCATCCAAAGGCATTCTTGCGAGTGCGTATCAGCCAACCGAGCCGCGACAGGAGCAGTCCGCCGAAAAACGGGTATATCAGCCGGACCAGCCCCACGTACTGCTGTTCCCAGTTCAAAGCCCATCCGCCCACGATGTCGCCGGCAGGCGCGGTAAGGCAACGGTGCACCGTAAAGCACGCCGCTATCGTCACGAGGACGACCAGCGCCGTCTTGCTGAACTTGCGAATGAACAGGGCGTACAGTATGTTACCGATGTATTCGTAGTAAAGCGACCATGCTGGCCCGTTCAGCGGGTGCATTTCCATCCATCCCCGGATGTCCCACTTCAGCGGCAGAGGCAGCAACGTACAACCCAGCAGCATGACCAGCAGCACCGCACCGGCGGACACGCCCTCCATTGCCGGATAACAGGGGGCATCCTGAAACCAAAAGAGCGCGGCTCCCACGATACTCCCCATGATCACCATAGGCTGTAGCCGGATAAGACGACGCTTGAAGAAGGTTCCCGTGCTCATCCGGTTCCAACGGTCATCGTATGCGTAGCCGATGACGAAGCCCGAAAGCATGAAGAAGAAATCTACTGCCAGATAGCCATGATTGATAATCTGGTTCAGATGGTTGCCGCCGGAGTGCGCTTCCAGCAGATGAAAGGCCACTACCATAGCAGCCGCCACGCCGCGCAGTCCGTCCAGAATCTCGTAGTGCGGCTTCGAGGTCAAATAAGAGTTTTGCATATTCATGAATTATACCGGTAAAAGACTGAATGCAAAGATAGTATATAATAAATAATTACGATGTTCGTTACCGATTAGAAAATATCAAACATTCAGATTTCCGTTTAAAAAGAGAGCCGATCTTCGCAGACCGGCTCTCCATTAACGAATAAATTGTTTTCACATCGTATGAACAAAAAGTATTATTTGAAATGCAGCATAACCTTTGTATGGCGGTTGGCCTCATTGGGCGCATAATCGGAAATGCCGCCTTGGTGAGTTTTGGCTATCTTGTCGCCCGACACCCCACGTTTGATTAGTTCTTCAGCGATATAATCGGCTCTTGATGCACTCAAGACATTGTTTACGGATGCTGTTCCGGTCATACTGTCAGCTGCACCAATGACGCTTACCGATAACCCGTACTTCTTCGCCACTCTTGCCAACTCGTCGAGATTAAGCGTCTGGGAGGTATCCGTGAGACGTGCCGTATTGAGTTGGAAGAAGAAATACACGGGTGAGCCGATACACTCTTTTCCGTTCTGCATACGAGCCAAATATTGCATACAGAGTGTGTCTTGACCCGCACAAAGGGGAATCGTGCCGGCAGATTGTGTACCCTTCCCATCCAAGAGAGATTTCCCGTCCCACTTCCGGTTCTTAAGCCTCGCTTGAAGCGAGTTCAGACCGCTGTAATTGTTTTTGGGATAACGGTTGCCGTCGAATGCATCATCGTCATCAAAAAGATGGCTGTACGTGTCGAGCAATCCTTCGATTTCCAGAATCTTTTTCAGCTCAGTGAGTGCCCGTCGGTCTCTGTCATGCTGCCCTACATAAAGACGGTTCTCTTCCGACAAAGCATTTACGCGCTCGACAAGCCACTGATCGCGGCGGATATAAGGACTTGGGTCTATGGCGCGTTTCCAACCGACCCTGCCGATATGAAAAGAAAATCCGGCGGTAAGCGATAATATGTGGTCACCAAAACGGTTCTCCTTACCATACCCGTCGAAATCTTGGAAAGTGGTTGCGCCGGAGAGTTCCACGAGGGCGCTTACCCTTTTGGAAATCCGGTACTGCCCCTGTATACCATAAGAGACTGCAAACGGGTTATGCCCGTTGGTCGCATGATGCAGCAGCCCGATACCGGCAAAGGGAGCCAGATGCCAGCGTACCTGTTCCTGCCGGGCATAGCTGCCGCCGAGCACATTCCATAGCAGATCCGCATGGAGGTGGTGGTATTCCTGCACGGCCAGCGTACCGTCCTTGAACTGCAATCCGCTATAATTTATGCGTGCGCCTACCCACGGGGTGAACCACTTGCCAATGGCAAGGCTATACGAGGGTTTCAACCTCCCGAACAGGTCTTCGCAGCCAAGCGGGGTGCCGAGAAAGGCCGTCGTGCCTCCGGCGATACTGACGAACCAGTTGCCGTTTCCCCGTGCCGGGACGACCACTCCGTCAAGATATGAGGGCTGTAACGGCTGCAGCAGTTCAGTGTCATCGTAACGGAACATGCAGCGTACAGTATCCTTCTCCGTGGGTTGTACATCCGCACGGGCTTGCAGCGTACAGAACGCCGCAAAGATAAAGATGATATTCTTTGTCATAATTCCAATGTTTTTAATTGTAATCTATTCAGTTTTCAGGCAATCTTTGCCATTTATCGTTTGGGCTTTTTGCCGATGGCCGGACGCATCATGCGGCTCGCCATTCTCATGCAGCGGAGCGCCCATGCCCGGTTGTCCTCGTCGTCATCGCGTCCCCATTTGAGGTCACTGCCGCCACCACCTCCGCCACGTGTTTCGGCAAATGTAGTGGCATCATCGACCATGCCGAGGAACAACAGTGTGGCACAGTGCATGACTTCCGTGCCTTGTTCTGCCACGGAGCGCACGAGGGTGCCATCGAACAGTTGCCGTTCGGAGGGCTTCATACGTGCCGAAAGTTCCCGCCACTCATCGACCATGTTTTCCAGCATGGCATCCTTGAGCAGGCTATCCACTTTGGAATGTACATCACGGGTGTATTCGTAGGCTTCTTCCTTAAGCTGTTCCGTGCGTTCCTGAATGGCATCCATATTCTCTTTGAGGTCGGAAAGCTGTCGGTCGGCAGTCTGTAACTTCTCCTGTTTGTCTGCCAGTTTCCCTTGGATAGCGGCCAGTTCTTTTTCGAGTTTCTCCTTCTCGGCGGATATGGCCAAGGCATCGTCTTTTCGGGAGTTCATGTCATTTTCGAGTGCTGCCAGTTGAGCCTCCTTTTCGGATTTCTCCCGTCGCAGGTTTTCCACCATTGAAGTGAGACCCTTTACCCTGCGCTCTGCCAGCCGTATATCCGAATGAAGATCGGAAAGCACTTTTTGGTGGCGGTCAATATTCTCCTCGATAGTTGTACACTCTTCCGAGAGCATACGGCGGTATTCTTCCGTCGTCCTGTGCCGTGCGCCGGTCT
>OLDL01000135.1_pt1 | contig 24702 bp, 20 predicted proteins | sample 1608631 | NCBI WGS metagenome assembly OLDL01 (sample SAMN02674964, study PRJEB24791) | human gut metagenome, SKBSTL008 | isolation source: stool | host: Homo sapiens | place: USA
CTGTGCCCAGTCATGTCGTTCCACTGCCGATATTGATAAATACAAATGGGTAGATGAAGACAAATTATATCAGGACAATGATTTCGTAAATGATTATCATTTATCCAGACACTGTATCGGTCTGAGTGGTATGAAATTTACAGATAAAGAGATTGAAGAGCTGGCCCGCAGGATACGCAAAATGAAAGAACAGGGAACTCATCTCTGCTGCTCCATAGGCTTTCTCACAGAGCACCAGGCAAAAGTGCTCAAAGAAGCAGGTCTTGACCGGATCAACCATAACCTGAACAGCAGCCGGTCCTTTTATCAGAATATCTGCAGTACACATACCTTTGACCAGCGTGTCCGGAATATCCATATGCTTCAGGGTCTTGGTTTTGAGATCTGCAGTGGCGGTATCATTGGCATGGGTGAAAGCAAAGCAGATGTTGTTGACATGCTTCTGGAATTACGTGAGATCCAGCCGGAAGCACTGCCGATCAACTTTCTTCTTCCGATCAAGGGAACTCCTCTCGGGAATGCAGATATTTCCCAGCTGACAACAGAATACTGCATGAAAGTCCTCTGCCTGGCAAGACTTCTTGTACCTAAAGCCGATATCCGATGTGCTGCCGGAAGAGAAGTTTATTTCAAGGGCGAAGAAAAAAAACTGCTCAGTGTTGTAGACTCTATTTTTGCTTCCGGTTATCTTACAGAAGGTGGTCAGGGAATCGAAGACACTCTCAAAACCATTACGGATGCAGGATTCACCTATGAGATTGAATCTGCGTAAGCATCCTTATGGACATATGACCTGTCATACACACTTACAGCATTTCATTGCTTACCCAAACCAGTAAATATATTACCTTTTTCAAAGGAGGCTCTTTCAATATGAACCAGACAAATACTGTCTCTTGCACCACATACGAAAGGCACCTTGAAATCTCTCTTGTTGATATGGTACACATCATCAGCAGGTGAAAGCACCTCAGACTCATCAATGTAGTCAATCTCGATAGCCTCAAGTATCTGAGCCTCCACGAAGTGACCGATACGGCACTTTGCCATGACGGGGATGCTGACAGCCTCCTGAATGCCCTTAATCATCTTAGGATCGCTCATTCTTGAAACACCGCCTGCGGCTCTGATATCAGCAGGGATTCTCTCAAGCGCCATGACAGCACATGCACCGGCAGCCTCGGCAATCCTGGCCTGCTCCGGAGTCGTGACATCCATGATGACACCGCCCTTGAGCATCTGCGCAAGCCCTTTGTTGAGTTCGTATTGAGTATTCTTATTGTTTTCCATTTGTTAAATCTCCTTTTGTTTTTTGCATTGTTCACACCAGCCACATATCATGGTTGCAATATTACGCTACATCTGGTAATATTAAAATATTCAAAATAAGGAAAATATAAATGCCAGAAAGCGGTGAATCAGATGCTGACCTACGACCTCACAAAAACAGACGGTCCACTCTACAAATGCCTGTATGAGTGCATCAAAAACGATATATCACAGGGAAAATTAAGCTCCGGGGAGAAAATGCCATCAAAACGTACCCTCGCCAAGAATCTGGGGGTTAGTACCATTACTGTTGAAAATGCATATGACCAGTTGATAGGCGAGGGCTATATGTTTGCAAGACCAAAGAGGGGCTATTTCATAGCTGATGTGTCAGATATCAGGGTAATCAAGGCACCGGTGCATAAGGAGCTTAGCATAAAGCTGCCGCCTGAGCAGGATGAAAGCATATTTGACTTCTCATCAAACAGGACAGACTCGGGTAACTTTCCGTTTTCCATATGGGCAAAGCTCATGCGAGAGACGATTTCCCTTAGGGAGCAGGAGCTTTTGTCGGTGTCGCCGTGTGGCGGAGTGAGGGAGCTTCGTGAAGCGATAGCAAGCCATCTGTCGTCGTTTCGCGGTATGAATGTGGACCCGGACCAGATAATAGTCGGAGCGGGAACAGAGTATCTGTACGGACTGCTTGTGAAGCTTTTGGGTACGGACAAGGTATACTGCGTGGAGGATCCGGGCTATAAGAAAATCAGCCAGATATACGAGTGCAACAATGCAAAATGCCTGCCGGTGCAGATGGATGAGCAGGGTATCAGCGTGGAGCTTATAAAGAAAGCGAACGCGCAGATAGCACATATCAGCCCGACACACCATTTCCCGACAGGAATCACGATGCCTGTGAACCGCCGCTATGAGCTTTTGGCATGGGCCAACGAGAGCAACGACAGATACATCATAGAGGATGATTACGACAGTGAGTTTCGCATGAACGGACACCCGATACCGCCAATCCTCTCGATTGATGCGTGTGAAAAGGTCATCTATATAAATACATTTTCAAAATCTCTCACATCCACCATCCGAATCAGCTACATGGTGCTGCCGGAGCATCTGGCAAATGAGTTTTACAGGAGGCTTTCATTTTACTCATGTACGGTATCCACCTTCGAGCAGTACACGCTGGCACGATTTATCAGCGAGGGCTATTTTGAAAAGCACATAAACAGGATGAGACTGCACTACGGCAGAAAGCGCCAGAGCGTGCTTTCGTCCATAAAAGGCTGCTTCCCCGAAAAGGAATGCAGGGTAATAGAAAATGACTCCGGATTGCATTTTATCATACAGTTTGACACGAACCTTCCGGACAAAACAGTTGAAGAGCTGCTATTGAAAAAAGGCATAAAGCTTCAGGCGATTACCCATTTCAACCTGATCAAGCCAAAGGAGGACAGGCATCAGTTTATTATCAATTACTCAAATATTGATGCAGACAGGATAATGGATGAGCTTTTAATTATTAAAGAGACCATAAATTTGACATAGATTTTACATACATCTGATAGAGCATTTTACAAAGCATCCATATAATGTATTCTCGAAGACAAGAAATTTATTACATGTTGCAGGAGATACAAATGGAGAAAAAAATCAAAATTCAGGTTCGCGACCTGAATCTGTATTATGGCCAGAATCATGCACTGCATGGTGTCAATATGGACATAAAAGAAAACAGCGTGACAGCGCTGATCGGACCGTCAGGATGTGGTAAGTCTACATTTTTAAAGTGTATCAACAGAATGAATGATCTGGTTGACAACGTCAGAATCGAGGGAAGAATAGAGATAGATGGTGAGAATATATATGCACCATCAGTCGATACAACCGTACTTCGCAAAAAGGTCGGCATGGTTTTCCAGCAGCCAAATCCGTTCCCGATGAGCATATATGACAATATCGCATATGGCCCGAGAGTGCATGGCATCAAGGATAAAAAGATACTCGACCAGATAGTTGAGGAAAGTCTTCAGGGTGCTGCGATATTCAATGAAGTTAAAGATAGATTAAAGAAATCTGCTATGGGACTTTCGGGTGGACAGCAGCAGAGACTGTGTATTGCGAGAGCGCTTGCCGTACAGCCGGAGGTGCTTTTGATGGATGAGCCAACATCAGCGCTTGACCCTATCTCTACTTCAAAGATAGAGGAGCTCATGGAGGATTTAAAGAAAAAGTACACAGTTGTGGTTGTAACACATAACATGCAGCAGGCAGTGCGTGTGTCAGACGATACAGCCTTCTTCCTTGTGGGAGATATGGTTGAGTTTGGTGACACAAAGACAATTTTCTCATATCCACAGGACAAGAGAACAGAGGATTACATCACAGGGAGGTTTGGTTAATGAGATCGAAATTCGACGAGCAGCTTAAGAAGCTGAATGAAGAAATGATGCACATGGGAAGCATGATTGAGGAGTCAATCCAGAAAGCAATCGAGGCATTTATACATCAGGATGCCGATAGCGCCAAAGCCATCATGGAGGGCGATTCAGAGATAGACAGAGAGCAGAAAAAGATAGAGAGCCTGTGCTTTAATCTGCTCATGCAGCAGCAGCCTGTAGCAAGAGACCTTAGAACAATTTCTGCAGCGATGAAGATGGTTACTGATATGGAGCGTATAGGAGACCACGCAGCCGATATCAGCGAGATGACCATTTTGATGAGCAGTGACAAGCCATACAGGGTCAATATAGAGCATGTCAAGAGCATGGCTTCAGAGACAATGCTTATGCTTATCAGGGCAATCGAGGCATATGTTGAGAAGAACAATGACAAGGCTCACGTAGTGATGGAGCAGGATGATGTGGTTGATGCTCTTTTTGATAAGGTAAAGGCTGAGCTTATTGATTTCATCAGGGAGCATCCGGAGGATGGTGAGCAGGCAGAGGATCTTCTCATGGTTGCAAAATACTTCGAGCGTATCGGAGACCATGCGACAAATATTGCAGAATGGGTTGAATTTGCACTTGATGACAAGGTTCGCAAGTCATGATTTAATTATCACACACAAATGAAAGGTATACATCGAATTGCATGCAAGCATGCATCGATGATACCTTTTTACCCTTTAATCATGAAATTTATACAGACGATGGATTTTACATAAATTTTACATAAAACCATCGTCTGTTTTACATTAGTAATGTATAATCGAAAGTAAAAAGCAGGTAAAAATTTTACATAAGATTTTTTGAAATGGAGAAAGCTATGGCACTTATTTATATTGTAGAGGATGATGAGAGCATACGTGAGATAGAGACTATTGCTCTTAAAAACAGTAATTACATCGTCAGTGCATTTGAAAACGCAAAGGAATTTTACAAGAAGCTGGATGAACTCGTACCGGACCTCATACTGCTTGATGTGATGCTTCCGGATGAGAGCGGCTACGATATCGTGAGAAAGCTCAGAAAACGTCCGGCCACACAGGATATTCCTATTATAATGGTCACAGCCAAGACCACAGAGATGGATATGATAAAAGGGCTTGACGGAGGCGCAGATGATTACATCAAAAAGCCTTTCTCAATCATGGAGCTTATCACAAGAGTAAAGGCACTGCTCAGGAGAACAGCGAAGGAGGAGCCGAAGCTTTTAAAGCTGGATGACTTGGTGATCGACCATGAGCGCCATGTGGTTACAGTGAACAATGAGCCGGTTGACCTTACATACAAGGAGTACGAGCTTTTAAGGCTTCTGATGGGCAGTCAGGGCATAGTCATGACCAGGGAGGTCATCATGAGAAGCGTCTGGGATACTGACTTTGAGGGCGAGACACGTACAGTGGACATGCACATAAAGACACTCCGACACAAGCTGGGTGACTATGGCAGCAGGATAAAGACAGTCAGAAATGTGGGCTATGTTATAGAATAATAGCTGTTATAATGATTTATAATATACATAAGCGGAGCGTACAGCATGAAAAAGAAGATTAACTATTATCTGGTAGCAACAGCACTTTTTGTAGCAATTGCCACTATGGTTTCCATGACAGTAATCAACTATTACCTCTTTCAGAAGCAGGTAAAGGAAGACCTGCAGGTCATGGCAGAGACAATAGAAAGCACCGGAATACTAAAACAGGATATAAATGAAATCCCGCAGATTGACGTGGAGGGTATTCGTGTCACCTGGATTGACAAGGACGGCACAGTGCTGTATGACAATCAAAATGATGTGAAAAAACTTGAAAATCATGGCGATAGACCGGAAGTTGAATCAGCATTTGATAAAGGTACGGGAGACAGCGTGAGAACATCAGCCACCATGAACAGCAATACCTTCTATCATGCCATAAAGCTCAATGATGGAACGGTACTGCGTGTCTCTATTGCAGCAAGAAGTATCTGGAACATGTTTGCAAGCAGTATACCTGCCATGCTTATAGTGACGGTTATCATAGTAGGAATATGTGTGGTACTTGCAAAGAGCCTGACCAGAAAACTCATGAAGCCAATCGAGACACTCGCAGGCAACCTGGAGCAGGCCTCTGTCATCCAGAAAAAGACAGAGTACAAGGAACTCGTGCCGTTCATGAATGCGATAAGGATACAGCATGAGGGTGTGCTTGCCGCGGCAAAGAGCAGACAGGACTTCACAGCCAATGTGTCACACGAGCTAAAGACTCCGCTCACAGCCATCTCCGGCTATGCAGAGCTCATAGAAAACGGCATGGTAGAAAAGGAGCAGCAGATTCATTTTGCCACTGAAATCAGAAGAAATGCACAGCGCCTGCTTTCCTTGATCAATGATATCATAAAGCTCTCGGAGCTTGATTCCAGCGAGGCGCAGCAGGGCTTTGAACAGCTTGATCTGTACGGTCTGGTCAAGGACTGCATGGAAAATCTACAGGTGAATGCCGAGCAGAGAAAAGTAGCACTCAATTTTGACGGCACTGACTGTATGGTACGAGGCAACAGGCAGCTTCTCACGGAGCTCGTTGAGAATCTCTGCCAGAATGCTATCCGCTACAACAATGAGGGCGGCACAGTAAATGTGACGGTACACAAGCTCGGTGGCAAGACAGTTCTCACGGTCGAGGACAACGGCATAGGCATCCCAAAGGATCAGCAGGAGCGCGTCTTTGAGCGCTTCTACAGAGTGGACAAGAGCCGCTCGAAGGAGACCGGCGGCACAGGCCTTGGGCTTGCGATAGTAAAGCATATAGTGGAGCTGCATGATGCAGGGCTTACGCTCGACAGCGAGGTGGGGCGTGGCACAACAATAAAGGTGGAGTTTTAGCTCCGCCTTTTTGCATGCAGGGCGGGACGTAAGCACACAAGCTCTTGCAAAATCGTGGCGCAGTGTTTATAATCATATGTTAGCAGCGAAAACAAGGCAAACCAGGAGGAACAGCCATGTATCAGGAAATATCAAAATTACTTATGTACGGAGATTTATCTCAGGATGAGATACTTTATAAATTGGGTCAGCTCTTTGAGCAGTTTGAGGTGGGCGAGTACAACAAGACAGAGCTTGTGCGCGACATCAATACACAGGTCAAGAGAATCCTAAAGGTAGCGACAGACTATGGTTTTGATGACAATCTGTGGCACAACTATCTCACTTTCTTCCTTATGATGAGTGAGAATCCGTTTTCCATCACCTGTGAGAAGGTCGGAGCCAGCGATGGCAGCGTAAATGGGCTTGTGGCAAACGATTTCAGGATTTTTAAGAAGCTTTTCGATTATGATTTCAAGCCAATCGAGTCAGCACTCGGAATCGACTGCTTCACACAGATCAGCAATTATAAGGCCATTGTGAAAAAGGATCTTATGTACAATCACAATGTCAGCGAGAAAGTAAGGGCGCTGAGCAAGAAGCTTGAGGCAGCTAAGGATGAGCAGGAGTTCTTTGATGTGGTAACAGGCTTTTACAAGGCATACGGAGTCGGCATGTTTGGTCTCAACAAGGCATTCAGGATTGAGGAGCATCTGGACGGGGGCTTTTCTTTCATGCCAATCAACAATATGGATGCGGTCATGCTCGATGACTTGATCGGTTATGAGATCCAGAAGAAAAAGCTCACAGACAATACAGAAGCGTTTGTACAGGGCAAAAAGGCCAACAATGTGCTGCTTTTCGGAGACAGCGGAACCGGAAAATCAACAAGCATCAAGGCCATTGTCAATCAGTATTATGATGACGGACTGCGCATGATTGAGATATACAAGCATCAGTTTAAATATCTGTCAAAGATTATCGCAGCAATCAAAAACAGAAACTACAGATTTATCATATATATGGATGACCTCTCATTCGAGGAGCATGAGATTGAGTACAAGTTCCTAAAGGCAGTTATCGAGGGCGGTGTGGAGACAAAGCCTGACAACATACTGATTTATGCAACCTCTAACCGCCGTCACCTGATAAAGGAGACATGGAATGACCGTAATGACCAGGACAACAGCAATGACAAGCACCACTCAGATACAGTTGAGGAGAAGCTGTCACTTGTAAACCGTTTTGGTGTGACGATCAGCTACTCAAAGCCATCGCAGAAGGAGTTCTTCAACATCGTAACAGAGCTTGCGAGAAAGAGCGGCTGCACACTTTCAGACGAGGAGCTGTGCAGGGAGGCAAACAAGTGGGAGCTCAGCCATGGTGGCATTTCGGGACGTACTGCAACACAGTTTGTCAACTACATTATGGCTAACAATTAAGCAGCAGGCATAAGCATGAAAGGATAGTATATGCTCTACCAGATAAGTAATGGCGCTGTCGCATTTGGCGACGACGTCATTTTGCATAGTATAGATTTTGAAATCAGAAACACAGAAAAGATAGCGATAGTCGGCAGAAACGGCTGTGGCAAGACAACACTTTTAAAGCTCATTTCAGGAGAGGTTGAGATGGAAAAGCTCGACAGCGATGAGAGCGCCTTTATTGCAAAGGCAGGAAACCCGGAGATAGGGTATCTGAAGCAGATTGCGTTTGATGATCCTGATGTGACACTCGAGCAGGAGGTGCGCAAATGCTTCGTGAAAATGGACGAGCGAAAGGCAGAGCTTGCGCGCGCAGCGGCAGAGCTCGAGCATGATTATTCCGATGAAAAGGTAGCCAGATATACCGCGATGGAGGAGGCCTTCAAGGATGATGGCGGCTACTATTATGAGAAGGAATATGAGGTCATGATCCGCAAGTTCGGCTTCTCAGATGATGAGCGCAAAAAGCCAATCCGTGACTTTTCCGGAGGTCAGCAGACCAAGATAGCATTCATAAAGCTACTTTTGTCAAAGCCTGACATACTGCTTTTGGACGAGCCGACCAACCACCTCGATGTCACGACGATTGAGTGGCTTGAGGGCTATCTGAAGTCGTACCCGAAGGCAGTGGTTGTCGTATCCCATGACCGTATGTTTCTCGACAATGTGGTAGATGTGGTATACGAGATAGAGTACGGCACGGCAAGGCGCTATCCGGGCAATTATACCAATTTTATCGCCCGCAAAAAGGAAAACTACGACAAGCAGATGAAGGATCACATCGCCCAGCAGAAGGAGATAGAGCGTTTGCAGCGTATGGTTACGCGTTTCAAGGGCAAGCCGACCAAGACAGCCATGGCGCAGTCAAAGCAGAAGGCTATCGACCGCATGGTGATTATCGAGGCGCCGGACAAGTACGACAACAAGACCTTCCATGCCAATTTCCAGCCCGAAAAGGAGACCGGAAACGATGTGCTTTATACATCAGAGCTTGCAATCGGCTATGACCATCCGCTATCCGTAGTGTCGCTTGATTTGAAAAGAGGCGAAAAGCTTGGCATACTCGGCGGAAACGGACTTGGAAAATCGACATTTTTAAAGACCATCGTGGGTAAGATCCCTGCGCTTTCAGGCGAGTACCGCTTTGGAACCAACGTGCAGATAGGATATTTCGACCAGCAGATGGCCATGTATACAAGCAACAAGACTGTGCTCGATGATTTCTGGGATGAGTATCCGAATCTTACAGAAACAGAGGCAAGAAATGCACTTGGAGCCTTCCTTTTTTCAGGGGAGGACGTGTTCAAGAACGTAAATATGCTCTCCGGAGGAGAAAAGGTCAGACTGGCGCTTTGTAAGATTTTAAAGACCAGACCGAACGTGCTCGTGCTCGATGAGCCAACTAACCATATGGATATCGTAGGCAAGGAAACGCTGGAGAGCATGCTTAAGGACTACAAGGGCACACTGATTTTTGTATCACACGACAGATATTTTGTGAAAAAGGTAGCCACACAGCTGCTTGTGTTCGAGGATGGCACGACCAATCTCTATCAGTTTGGCTATGAGCAGTATCAGGAAAAGCTCGACCGTGAGGCAGAGGAGAGCAAAAATGTATACAGAGGCAATGCGATATTTGGCGGCGCGATAAGCCAGAACGGCAGCAGTCAGACAGGCAGTGATGCAAACCGGAGCACGTCACAAACCGCTGCAGCAGGTAATGTGGGCGAAAGCACCAATGCAAACAGCGCAGCCCAGGCAGGAGGCATGGCTGTCTCATCAACCGGCAAGGCATATTACAACCCGGGCAAGGAGCGCTCAAAGATACAGAAAAAGGTCAAAAAGGCCGAGGAGGACCTGGCGGTCAAGGAGGCAAAGCTCGATGAGCTCAAGGCCGAGCTCATGAAGCCGGAGTATCAGTCAAGCTACTCAAAGCTCACGGAAATCCAGAACGAAATAGACGCTCTCGAGGAAGAAATCCTTATAGATATGGAGGCGTGGGAGGAGCTTTCCTCTCAGCTTGAGGCGCTTGAGTAGAGTATAAAAAATCATCTGACTTGATGTTTTTTATCTTGATGAAATCCTTAATTATAGCGAAATCAAGTGATTTCGCGTCGAATCATAAATAAAATCTTGATTTTTTATATAAAATGCATAAAAATGATTGATGAAAAAGAAATTTATGGTATAATATTTACATGATACAGACAACGTATCAAATAAACGATAAAGGGGTTGGACATCATGAGAATAACAATTTCAGGAAGAAACATCGAATTAACAGAGGGGCTTAAGCAGGCAGTAGAGGAGAAGCTGTCAAAGCTTGAGAAGTTTTTTAAACCGGACACAGACGTATACGTTACACTCAGCGTAGAAAAGGATAGACAGAAAATCGAGGTTACTATCCCGGCAAAGGGACATGTTATCCGTTCAGAGCAGGTCAGCAGTGATATGTACGTATCAATTGACCTAGTAGAGGAAGTAATCGAGAGACAGCTTCGCAAATACAGAACCAAGATTTCCGCAAAGAAGTATGCACCGGCGATATTCCAGGATGATTTCGTGGAGGCAGACGATGCAGAGGACGAGGAAATCAAGATTGTCCGTACCAAGAGATTTGGTATGAAACCTATGTATCCTGAGGATGCATGCATCCAGATGGAGCTCTCAGGCCACGATTTCTTCGTATTCAGAAATGCAGAGAATGACGAAGTAAATGTAGTCTACAAGAGAAAAGGAAATACATACGGACTTATCGAACCGGAATGTTAGACTCTTATTTTTCATCATAATTTAACCTTTCTTTCATCGAAAACCGGCAGCCGTTGGCTGCCGGTTTTTATATTAACCATTTATATAAAATTTATAGTAAATTATCTTGAAAATAGAACAAATATTCGATATAATTATTATAGGTGCTACCACACGTAGACGTGTAGATGGCGGTTCGCTTTTTGCGGGGAGTCTATAGCTCCGTTTACATAGATATGCTCTCATTCGAGAAATCTGATGGAAGGAGGACTTCGCTTATGCTTACAGTCGATACCTTGATTGCAGTGCTCAGTCTCTGTTTAACCTCATTTGGTCTTGGATATGCGATTGGTTCCAATGGCAGTAAGACCACAAAAAAATAACCGCCCCAGCCTGGAAACTGAACGGTTATTTTAACTAAGTAAATGATCAGGCGAACCGTTGTTATAGGTAGCACCTTTTTGTTATCTATATTTTAACATTCATTTCTAATCATGTCAAAATTATTTTTAAATAAATTTTGGATTAAATTTAAAAAAAATGAAATAATTAGAACAAAAACCTCAAAATATAGTACAAATTTATCATTACAAAAATTCTGAGCTAAAAAGAGCAATATTAAACAAAAACCAGCAAAAATAAACTCAACACCATGTCGTATTTTGTCGAAAACTGCTAATCACCTATCAATATTAAAAATTCTAATAGAAATCTTCAAAATACCAGCACGTAACGCGCCTAGAATATTGATATATTATATGGAAAAATTAACCCACCAACAAAAACAAAGAGAAAAATTTCGTAAAAAACGAAAAAATTTCAAAAGAAAAAGAAGTTCTATGAAAAATATAGTTGATGGAGGGAAACAAATATTTGAGAACAATGTACTATGAACAGAAAGGACTTATTAACCTCGATGATATCGTAGATATATTTATTGAGGTGGGAAATATACACAATTACCTGGAAAATGCAGCCTTGCGGATTTTGCTTTTTGGCAATCCTGAGCTGAATTTTTATCAGTGCCGATTATTAGTATTGAAGTACGGAGAATCACTTTCACAGGATGATTTGCACGGGCGGATGGTATTTATGAGAATGATACAGCTGCTGGAAGTTAACACAGTTTAAAATAAGATGAGAATTTCTTTTTTGACCGGGCAACCGGTCTTTCTTTTTTGCACAAATGGTGTTATAATTTTGGAAAAATTATGTTGATTACTCATAGCTTTAAAAAAGAAGCATTGCATTGTGTTTAATTAAGCCAAAGCATGATAATTCAATCAAAGAAAAGAGGACAAAAATGAACATCGTAGTACTTGCCGGAGGGCTCAGCACAGAGAGAGATGTTTCCTTCAAGACAGGAAGCATGGTAGCTAAGGCACTCAAAGAGAACGGCCACAAAGTTATATTATTGGATGTATTTATGGGATATAGTGACAGGGAGGAGGACCTGACAGGTATATTTGACCGCGCGGACGAGATAAGCGTGCAGGTCAGCGATATTCCGACAGAGGCACCTGACCTCGCAAAGGTAAAGGCTTCCAGAAAGGACCAGTCACCTTGCTTCTTCGGACCAAATGTCATCAAAATGTGTCAGATGGCGGACATTGTTTTCATGGCTCTCCACGGAGAAAACGGAGAAAACGGAAAGATACAGGCAGCATTTGACCTCTTCGGTGTCAAATATACAGGCAGCGATTATTTAAGCTCAGCAATCGCCATGAACAAGGAGACATCAAAGCAGTTCTTCCTTGCAAACGGTATCCCTACTCCAAAGGGTATTTCCATGACAAGAGCGACCAGACAGGACGATATCACAAAGCTTGACCTGACACTTCCATGCGTGGTAAAGCCATGCTGCGGCGGTTCAAGCATCGGTGTCACTATCGTTAGGGATGCGGCAGAATTCAAGGCGGCACTTGACGATGCCTTCAAGTGGGAAAATGAGCTGGTTATCGAGGAATTTGTACAGGGCAGGGAGTTCTCTGTCGGCGTTATCGAGGGCAAGGCTCTTCCTATTATAGAGATTGCACCGAAGGAGGGCTTCTACGATTATAAGAACAAATACAAGGCGGGCAGTACAGTAGAGACATGTCCGGCCGAGCTTCCTGAGCAGGTGACAAAGGATATGCAGCACTATGCCGAGGAGGTTGCGCGCGTTATCGGGCTTGATACATATTCACGCTCAGACTTTTTGCTCAATGACAAAAATGAGATGTTCTGCCTCGAGGCAAACACACTGCCTGGCATGACTCCGACCAGTCTTCTGCCACAGGAGGCAGCGGTTATCGGTATGAGCTTTAATCAGCTCTGTGAGCATCTGATTGACATATCTTTGAAAAAATATGAGGTGTAGCATGTCGGATAAGTACATGAAGAATCTTACATTTGCAAATATCGCAAAGGCTTGCGAGGGCACATACATAGGCGATGAGACACAGCTTGATACGACAATCACCGGCGCAGTCATAGACAGCAGACAGGTGAAGGAGGGCTATCTTTTTATCCCGATAAAGGGAGAAAGGGTGGACGGACACAAATTTATTCCGACTGTGTTTGAGCAGGGGGCGGCAATTGTGCTCTCTGAGCATGAGCTTAAGGATCCGGCAGGCCCATATGTGCTTGTTGAATCAACCACCGATGCCATGAAAAAGCTCGCGGCATTTTACAGAAAAAGCCTTGATATCAAGGTGGTGGGTATCACCGGAAGTGTCGGCAAGACCAGCACCAAGGAGATGATATCATCAGTCCTTGAGCAGAAATACAGCGTTCACAAGACCGCAGGCAATTTCAACAACGAGATAGGCCTGCCACTCACCATTTTCGGAATCAGGGAAAGCCATCAGGTAGCGGTGCTCGAGATGGGCATATCTGATTTTGGCGAGATGCACAGACTTTCTACTATGTCTTGCCCGGATGTCATGGTCATCACCAATATCGGCTACTGCCATCTGGAGTTTTTGGGCGACAGGGATGGTGTGCTTAAAGCCAAGACAGAGTGCTTTGAGCATATGATGCCGGATGCGGTCGCAGTGCTGAATGCAGATGACGATAAGCTGGCCACAGTGCAGACGGTAAATGGAAAGCCTGCCATATACTATGGCAAGGAATCAGCTTCAGGCGTTCATAAATCAGTATATACCACAAATATTGAAAACCTGGGATTCGACGGCATGAAGGCTCATTTTGTCACTCCGGAGGGTGAGTTTGATGCACAAATCCACATCCCGGGTGAGCACAATGTATACAATGCCATGGCGGCAGCAGCTGTCGGATTGCAGCTTGGCCTCACAATAGCTGAGATAAAGTCAGGAATCGAGAAAGCAGAGACAATCGCAGGCCGTACCAATTTTATCAAAACACACGGCATGACAGTGATAGATGACTGCTACAATGCAAATCCTGTATCCATGAGATTCTCTATCGAGGTGCTTTCACATGCAAAGGGCAGGACAATAGCAGTGCTCGGCGACATGGGCGAGCTTGGAAGCGATGAGAAAAAGCTGCACCATGAGGTAGGCGAAGCAGTTGGAGAGAATCATATCCATACACTTTTTGCCGCAGGAGAGCTTGCAAAGGAATATGCAGCCGGAGCCGCAGAAAAATCGTCCGATGTAGACATCCACTATTTCGAGGATAGGGAAACCATGACACAGGAGCTTCTTTCATATGTGAAGGAGGGCGACACCATACTGGTGAAGGCATCGCACTTCATGGAGTTTCCTAAGGTGGTCGAGGCTCTGAGTAAGTAAAATCAGGTAAAATCAATCGGGTAGAAATTAATTCGATATTTAATTATTGCGAGGAATGGATATTCTCCAAGCCTCATAATATTATAAAAGAAAGAGAGAAAAATAATGGCACAGAATCCAATCGTAACAATCACAATGGAAAACGGCGATGTAATCAAGGCGGAGCTTTATCCGGAAATCGCACCAAACACAGTAAACAACTTTATCAGCTTAATCAATCACAACTTCTATGACGGAGTATGCTTCCACCGTGTAATCAAGGGCTTCATGCTCCAGGGCGGAGATCCGGACGGAAACGGCACAGGCGGCCCTGGCTATGAAATCAAGGGCGAGTTCACACACAACGGTTTCAAAAATGACTTAAAGCACACAGCCGGTGTACTTTCAATGGCACGTACCATGATACCTGACTCAGCAGGCAGCCAGTTCTTCATCATGCATCAGGATGCACCACATCTCGACGGTGAGTATGCTGCATTCGGCAAGGTAATCGAGGGCATGGATGTGGTAAATAAGATCGCAGATGTACGCACAGACTACATGGACAAACCACTTGAGGCTCAGGTCATGAAGACAGTTACAGTTGAGACCTTCGGAGTGGACTATCCGGAGCCGGAGACAGTTTAATGATAATAATTATTGATGAGGCAAGCGCAAAACTTGCCTCTTTTTACTATCATGACGAGATATTTAAGCTGCAGTGGAAGCGTGCAGACGATATGTCATCTGCGTCAGACGAGTTGCATGATGAATTTCAGGAAAAACTGTATGACGAGCAGCAATATGAATTACAGGAAAAATTACAAGAAAAACTGCCTGAAGAGCTGCAAGAAAAACTGTATGGTGCACTACCGGGAAAATTGCTGGATGAGTTGCAGAAGAAACTGCCAGATGAGCAGCATAATAATTTGTGTGTGTATGAAATAGAAAATAATTCAGGATATACAGAATATGCAGATAACACCGCGAAAGCTAATACGGGAAATCCTAGAATACCGAAAGCTCCCGCCAACTACATCTGGATAGTATCAAACAGGCAGCAGAAGCAAATAGCTGACTCGCTCGGCATAGCATCAGTAGGAGAACCGCAGTGCGGCACGCGCTATGCAGTCGAGAGCCTTGCGGAGCTTGATATTGAGTATCTGGAGCGGGTGCGCAGACGGTATAATCACATCCCGTGGGACATCGGCGAGACAGACAGGTGTCTGATACGTGAGCTGTCCCTGTCAGACCTTCCTGCGCTCTATGAGCTCTATGACAAGCCCGGCATGACAGACTTTGTGGAGCCGCTTTACGACTATGAGACAGAGCTTGAATACCAGAAAGCATATATAGAGAACATGTATGGCTTTTACGAGTATGGCATGTGGCTTGTATTTTCCAGAGAAACAGGGAAGCTGATAGGACGGGCAGGGCTTGAGCATGATGAACTGGGCTATATGATAGCGCCGGAATTATGGAACCAAGGCTATGCCACGGAGGTATGCCGCTTCATCATAGACTACGCGCGCGAAAACACAGACTTTGAAGAGCTTTACTGCCGGATAGATGAGAGAAATGAAGCATCGGTTCGCCTTGCCAAAAAGCTTGGATTTACAAATAGCGGGCATATGGATGATGATATACATGCCTCTATATATAGAAAAAATATAAAAAACATAAAAAACAATGAAAAACATTGAAAAATATGCAATTAGGCAATAAAATATAAACATAGTTTAACGATTTGGAGGACGAAAAAATGAAGAAATATGCATACGGAGTAGATATAGGTGGAACAACTGTAAAGATAGGCTTTTTTGAGACCACAGGAAAGCTTGTCGATACATGGGAGATTCCTACACGCACAGAGAATTCAGGCGAGCTCATCCTGCCTGATATTGCAGCATCCATCAAGGAGAATAACGAGAAGCACGGCATCGAGATGGGTGACATCGAGGGCGTAGGCATGGGAGTGCCGGGACCTATAAAGGATGACGGAACAGTATTGAAGTGTGTCAACCTCGGCTGGGGCGTGTTCAACGTGGCACAGTCACTCTCAGTACTGTGTGGTGGTATCAAGGTAAAGGCCGGAAACGATGCCAACGTAGCTGCGCTCGGTGAGATGTGGCAGGGTGGCGGAAAGGGTCATCAGGATGTAGTCATGATTACACTCGGCACAGGCGTAGGCGGAGGAATCATCCGCGAGGGCAGAATCGTAGCCGGAGTAAACGGAGCAGGCGGAGAGATAGGACATATGCCTATGGTAGATGATGAGTCAGAGTGCTGTGGCTGCGGCAAGAAGGGCTGCTTAGAGCAGTATGCATCAGCAAACGGTCTCGTAAGAGTGGCAGAGAGATACATTGCAGCACACAGGGATGTGGCAACAAAGCTTGATTTAAATGCAGGCTTCACAGCCAAGGATGTATGCGATGCGGCAAAGGCAGGAGATGTAGCGGGCATTGCGGCTGTAGAGCAGTCTATGAAGCTTCTCGGCAAGGCAATGGCAGCAGTAGCATGCGTCATGGACCCTGAGGTATTTGTTGTAGGCGGAGGCCTCTCAAAGGCAGGCAGCATCATCATCGATACAGCAGCAAAGTACTATAAAGAGTATGCTTTCCATGCAAGCCGTGAGATAGAGATCAAGCTTGCCACACTCGGCAACTCAGCCGGCATGTATGGCGGAGTAAAGATGGTTATAGGCTAACAACATGAGATTGCAATTTTTGAAGAAATAAAATATAATGGCTACTAAAGATACACTACAATCGAGGTGAGACTATTGGCAGATTACTCAACAGAAGAATTAGAAAAAATAGCGGACAAATTTCGCTCAGATACCAGCGGTATAAGGGGAACAAAGGATTTTACGAGCCCAGAGGAGCTTTACGATGAGCTGAAAAAGGAAATCAAAAAGTACCATCCGTCGGATGACACGAGCCTTGTGGACAAAGCCTACAGGGTAGCTTATGATGCTCATAAGGGTCAGGCGCGTAAGTCAGGAGAGCCTTATATCATACATCCGCTTTGTGTTGCCATAATACTCGCCGAGCTCGAGCTGGATAAGGAAACCATTGCAGCAGGACTGCTCCATGATGTGCTGGAGGATACCATCATGACCATGGATGAGATGCGTGCGGAGTTTGGGGACGATGTCGCACATCTGGTGGATGGTGTCACGAAGTTGAAGCACCTGCATCTGACAGACAGCACCAAGGATCCGAAGGACAAGAATGCGGACAGGCTTGAGATGCAGGCTGAGAATCTGCGCAAGATGTTTCTCGCCATGGCAAAGGATATCAGGGTCATCCTCATAAAGCTGGCAGACAGACTGCACAATATGCGTACACTCAAGTACCAGTCCAAGGAGGCACAGCAGCGTATCGCCAGAGAGACACAGGATATCTATTGCCCTATCGCACAGCGACTTGGTATCAGCAAGATAAAGATAGAGCTCGAGGACCTTTGTATGAAGTACCTCTATCCGGATGCCTACTACGATCTGGTAGAGAAGGTAGCCCTCAGAAAGACAGAGCGCGACACCTACATCCAGGGCCTGGTAAACGATGTCAAGAAGTATGTTTCAGATGCCGGTATCAAGGCAGAGATATACGGCAGGGCAAAGCATTTCTTCAGTATATATAAGAAGATGGTCAATCAGGACAAGACTATAGACCAGATATATGACCTCTTTGCCATCAGAATTCTGGTGGATACCATACCGGACTGCTACGCAGTGCTTGGTATCATACATGAGAAGTATAAGCCTATACCGGGCCGTTTCAAGGACTATATTGCCATGCCGAAGCAGAACATGTACCAGTCGCTTCACACGACACTCATAGGCCCGAGCGGACAGCCGTTTGAGATACAGATACGTACCTATGAGATGCATCGTACAGCTGAGTACGGTATCGCAGCGCACTGGAAGTACAAGGAAGCAAACAACGGCAATGCCACTACCACCACTGTCACAGAGGAGGAGAAGCTCAGCTGGCTGCGCCAGATACTCGAGTGGCAGCAGGACATGTCGGATAATAAGGAATTTATGACTTTATTAAAGAGTGATTTAAATTTATTCTCCGACAATGTATTTGCATTCACGCCGTCCGGCGATGTAAAGAACCTGCCAAAGGGCTCCACACCTATAGACTTTGCCTACAGCATACACTCTGCGGTCGGCAACAAGATGGTCGGTGCCAAGGTAAACGGCAAGCTAGTGCCGATAGACTATGTCATCAAAAACGGTGACCAGATAGAGATAATCACCTCACAGAACTCCAAGGGACCAAGCCGTGACTGGCTCAAGGTCGTAAAGAGCACACAGGCCAAGAACAAGATCAACCAGTGGTTCAGAAGTGAGCTCAAGGAGGAGAATATACAGCACGGCAAGGATCTGATAGCAGCCTATGCCAAGGCAAAAGGTATCAACTTTGCTGAGATAAACAAGCCTGAGTATCAGGAAAAAATACGCCGCAAATACGGCTTCCACGACTGGAACTCATGCCTTGCAACCGTCGGTCACGGCGGACTCAAGGAGAGCCAGATAGTCAACAGGATGTACGATGAATACAAGAAGGATCATGTGGTGCCGGTGACAGATGCAGATGTGCTTGGCAGTATCGCAGAAAAGCAACAGGCGGCAGCAGGCACACAGCTCGAGCACAAGTCAAAGAGTGGCATTGTGGTACACGGACTCTATGACGTGGCTGTGCACTTCTCGAAGTGCTGCAATCCTGTTCCGGGAGATGAGATCGTGGGCTTTGTTACAAGAGGCCGAGGCATCTCCATCCACAGGACAGACTGTGTGAATATCATCAATCTGTCCAAGATAGAAAAGGACAGGCTCATAGAAGCAGAGTGGCAGGATACAGCCCTCATGGACAATGGTGCCGAGTATCAGGCAGACCTTAAGATATTCTGTCATGACAGGCCGGGACTACTCGTAGATATCACAAAGATATTTACCGAGAAGGAAATCAATATCAGTGGTATCCAGTCCAAGACCAGTAAGCAGGGCATCGCTACAATCGAGGTATTTTTTAATATCAAAGGCAGGGACCAGATAAAGGTTCTAGTGGAGAAGCTCAGACAGATAGAAAGTGTAATAGACGTAGAGAGGACCACCGGCTAAATCCCGGTGGTTCTTGCGTGAAGCATAACATATAACAGATAAGGAGTACACTCATATGGTAAATATGAAGATAGACCACTTCGTAGTGGGACCGGTGCAGACCAACTGCTACTTTGTCACCAATATAAAGACAAAGGAAATGATAATAATAGACCCGGGCGCGTGTGCTAATCAGCTCGCCAAAAAAGTGGACGAATCAGGCGCAAAGCCAGTAGCAATACTGCTCACACACGGACACTTTGACCATGCCACGGATGCAAAGCCGCTCGCAGACCGCTACGGCATCAAGATATATATCCATGAGGCAGACAAAGCCACACTCGATGACCCACAGCTCAATGTCAGCTACATGATGGGCCAGTCAAAGACTTTTTATGCAGATGTATTTTTGAAGGATAAGCAGGAGCTTGACATCGCAGGCTTTCACATAGTAGTGCTTCACACACCGGGGCATACACCGGGTGGCTGCTGCTATTATTTCCCGTATGAGGACGTGATCTTTACAGGAGATTCGCTGTTTTGCGGCTCAATTGGACGTACGGATTTCAAGGGTGGCAGCATGTCAGACCTTGTGCGCACAGTGAAGGAAAAAATCATGACACTGCCTGAGCATACAGAGGTGTACCCGGGCCACAACGACACAACAACCATAGAAAACGAGAGGATGTATAACCCTTACTTATGATAGTAGTAGTATTTAATAAACCGGATTTTGAATATGATGTGCACTCACTGCTCAAGGAGTTCTTCCCGCAGGAGGATGTGCAGATGTACTATAGCTGCCCACCTGATGAGGTGGAGGGGAAAAACTTAGCCTGCACGCACCACGAGATGACAGATGATGGCGTAAAGGAATTTGCGGATGCATCACAGGTATTTAAGATAGACTATGTGGGTGATGAAATTGCAGTGGAGTGGACAGTAAATAGGGCCGGCGGAAATAATTCCATGACAGATGAGATGCAGCAAGCCGGCGAAAGTGACATTAAAACAGCCGGAAAAAGAATCTGCACAAAAATATCCGTGGACGGCGCAGACCGCAAGGAGACCAAAAACCGCCTCAAGCTCGCCCTGTATTCCATGATAGAAAAGGGCACAGGAAAGAGTCTTCCGTGGGGCACACTCTCAGGCATCAGACCGACCAAGATAGCCATGAAATGCATAGAGGACGGCATGAGCGATAAGGAAACCTACGACTATCTGAAGGAAACCTACCTCGCAAGCGATGAGAAAATCGACCTCTCAATAGGCATAGCAAAGCGTGAGAAGGCACTGCTCGATAAGGTGGACTATGACAATGGCTACAGCCTGTATATAGGCATACCCTTCTGCCCGAGCACCTGTGCATACTGCTCGTTTACCTCATACCCGCTCGGTGTGTGGAAAAACCGCGTGGACGATTACCTCGACGCACTCGAGAAGGAGATAGACTACACGGCACAGAAATTCTATCACAAGAAGCTAAACTCCATCTACATAGGAGGCGGCACACCGACCACACTAAGCCCTGCGCAGCTTGACAGGCTTATCAGAAAAATCAAATGCAGCTTTGATTTAAAGGACTGCCTGGAATTTACGGTGGAGGCAGGCAGACCGGACTCCATCACGAGAGAAAAGCTTCTGGCACTAAAGAAAAACGGCATCAGCCGTATATCGGTCAATCCACAGACCATGAAGCAGCAGACGCTTGATATAATAGGAAGACACCACACAGTAGACGATACGATACAAAGCTTCAAGCTCGCGCGTGAGCTGGGCTTTGACAACATAAACATGGACCTCATCATGGGACTTCCCGAGGAGACACTCGATGATGTAAGGCACACAATGGAGCTGGTGAAGGAGCTGGCACCTGACAACGTCACCATCCATTCACTCGCAGTAAAGCGAGCTGCAAGACTCACCATCTTCAAGGACCGCTACAGCGATATGCAGATGGTCAACACCCAGGAGCATATGGATCTCTGCGCAGCCTACTGTAAGCAGATGGGGCTTGAGCCATACTATCTCTACAGGCAGAAGGGCATGGCAGGCAACATGGAAAACGTGGGCTATGCGGCAAAGGGCAAGGCCGGCGTATACAACATACTGATCATGGAGGAAAAGCAGACCATCGTGGCGTGCGGCGCCGGAGCAAGCACCAAGCGTGTCTGGCCTATACCAAATCCCGATGGCACCCACCGCATCGACAGATGCGAGAATGTCAAGGATGTAGGGCAGTATATCGCAAGGATTGATGAGATGATTGGGAGGAAGCAGAGGCTGTTTGAGGAAAAATAAGCAGCATGACATATAATAATGTATAATTATGGGTGCTGTAATACTATAGCGGTTAGCGAATGTGTCAAAAATTATAAAGAAAACCTAATATTCATTGACAAAGAATTAAAAATGGGTGAAAATATATTATTGAATACCCTGATTAGATACAGAAAAAGATATAAATAACCTAATAAAACATACGTAAAACAAAACAGGTTAAAATAATTCGGGGGGGGGTACAAAGGTACCTCCCCTAGAACAGGTATAAAGGAAAATAAAAGATACCACAAGGAGAATTTGGAAAGAATGTACAGAAAGAAAGGCAGAGGATGGACAAAGCATATAGATTTTATGCTTATAGATATCGCATGCATTGTTATAGCATTTTTTATTTCATATGTGATACGCTTCGGCTTTAATAACCCATATGTGGACAAGGACTACCGTATACTGGGTGTAGCATTTCTTCTGATAGATTTCTTTGTGGAGATAATGGCAGACTCATTCAAGAATGTCCTAAAACGTGGATATCTGGATGAATTCATATCGACCTGTAAGCACGCAGTGCTTGTATTTCTGGTGACAGCGCTATTTCTGTTCACCACACAGATGGCTGATATATACTCGCGATTATCATTTTATATCATGTTTCCAATCTATGTGACAATAACATATGTAGCAAGACTGGCGCTCAAGAGCTTCCTTAAGAAAAAGGGATTTGGAGCATCAAAGAAATCGCTGTTTGTCATAGCACCCGATGCTATGCTACGTGATACACTGCGCACAGTGGAGAAAAGCTGTATAGGCTATACAAAGATAGTAGCAGCTTCACTGGATACAGACATGAAGGGCAAGACTATATGCGGCATACCGATTGTTGCAAACCACGATGGCATAGTGGACTATGCGTGTGATGAGTGGGTGGATGAGGTACTCATCCCGCCGTGCAGTGAGGATGAATATCCGGAGAAGATGGCAGATATATTCCTTGAGATGGGAATAGCTGTGCATACAGGCATAGCAAAAAACGGAACAGCCCAGGGTGGCTATAAGCAGATAGAAAAGATAGGCGACTATACCGTAGTCACATCAAGCGTGAACTATGCAAATACCAGCGCACTTCTGGTAAAGAGGGGCATGGATATAGTCGGAGGTCTGGTTGGTTGTCTGTTCACACTTATCATCATGATATTTGTGGGACCGGCGATATACATAGCATCGCCGGGACCGATATTCTTCGCACAGGAGAGAGTCGGCAGAAACGGCAGGAAGTTTAAGATGTATAAATTCCGCAGCATGTACATGGATGCCGAGGAGCGAAAGAAGGAACTCATGGCGCAGAATAAAGTGAGTGACGGAATGATGTTTAAGATGGAATTTGATCCAAGAATCATAGGCAATAAGGTGCTGCCAAACGGAAAGAAGAAAACCGGAATTGGACAGTTCATCAGGAAAACAAGTCTGGATGAATTCCCACAATTCTTCAATATACTAGTGGGAGATATGAGCCTGGTAGGCACCAGACCACCGACACTCGATGAGTGGGAAAAGTATGAACCACACCATAGAGCCAGAATGTCTTTTAGACCCGGACTGACCGGGCTATGGCAGGTGAGTGGCAGGAGCAATATCACGGACTTTGAGGAAGTGGTGAAGCTTGATACTAAGTATATTAGCGAGTGGAGTGTTAAGAATGATTTGAGGATTATTTTTAAGACTGTAGTAAGTATTATGCAAAGTGATGGAGCAATATAGAAAACAATCGCATTGGGAAGTCCTATCCATACGGATGTGTACATAAAAAATCTTGGGATGAAGGAGAACAGAGGACATGAAAGTATGTTTAGTTGGTTCGTCAGGAGGACATCTGACACATTTATATATGTTAAAGCCGTTTTGGAAAGATAAGAATCATTTTTGGGTTACATTTGATAAAGAGGATGCAAGAAGTCTGCTTGAAGGTGAGAAAATGTATCCTTGTTATTATCCGACAAACCGGAGTTTAAAGGCTCTTATTAAGAATACCAAGATTGCATGGAATGTGTTACACAAGGAAAAGCCAGATTTGATTATTTCCTGTGGTGCAGCAGTTGCGGTCCCGTTTTTTTATATTGGTAAAATGATGGGCGCAAAGTTGGTCTACATCGAGGTTTTTGATCGAATTGATAAACCGACAATGACAGGAAAGATGGTTTACCCCATTGTGGACAAGTTTGTTGTGCAGTGGGAAGAGCAGAAAAAGGTTTATCCAAAGGCGGTTAACCTTGGCAGCATATTCTAAATAGGGGACGAGAAAATGATTTTTGTGACGGTGGGAACACATGAACAGCCTTTTAATCGGCTGATTCAGAAAATAGATGAATTGAAAAAAGACGGTACAATTCAAGATGATGTGATTATTCAGACGGGCTTCAGTACATACGAACCAAAATATTGCCAGTGGAGCAAGCTGATTCCGTATCAGCAGATGGTCAAAAATGTTGCAGATGCACGAATCGTAATCACACACGGTGGTCCGGCAAGTTTTATCATGCCACTACAAATAGGTAAGACTCCTATTGTTGTGCCGCGTCAGCACCAGTTCAACGAGCATGTAAATAATCATCAGGTTGAGTTTGCAAGGAATGTGGCTCAGAGAATGGGAACGATTATTCCAGTGGAGGACATTAATACACTGGGAGATATCATAACGAACTATGATCAGATTGTTGCCGACATGGGACATGGTATGAGTAGTAATAATGCCAAGTTTAATGAGAAACTTGAAAAACTGGTA
>OLDL01000271.1_pt1 | contig 16025 bp, 10 predicted proteins | sample 1608631 | NCBI WGS metagenome assembly OLDL01 (sample SAMN02674964, study PRJEB24791) | human gut metagenome, SKBSTL008 | isolation source: stool | host: Homo sapiens | place: USA
TCTTCCGATCTTTGATTGCTGCTCCTCCTGTTGCCGGTTCTACCGTTGCCGGAATTATTGTTACAGGTGCTGCTGAGGCGGCAAAACGTCCGGAATTGGCTGCTTTTGCTGTATTAGTGCTTTCCGTACAGAAGTTCTTCGGAATTCCAATTTCTACATTCTGTATCCGAAAAGACTTAAGAAATAAACGCCAGAGCGGATATTTCAAACAAAACACAGAACAGAAATCACAGTTTAAGCTTCCAAGCATGAGGATTTTCAAAGAAACTCCTCAGAAATTAAGATCCAATACAATTTATATTTGTAAAGTTGCTTTAGTAGCCTGCCTTGCTGATTTCGTAGGTAAAATGACTGTAATCCCAGGGTCTGACCCGGTAAATTATATTTTAAATCCAAATATTGCTTATCTTCTATTTGGTGTGATTTTTGCAAGAATCGGATTTTTGGAAAGAGATATTTTTTCTAAATCTTCCTCTACGGGTATCATTACATTCGGTTTATTGTTAATGCTCCCTGGAAGTCTTGCGAAAGTTTCTCCATCCGCCCTTTTAAGCATGATCATTCCGGTATTTGGTATCCTTTTAATCTGCTCTATCGGAATCGTAGTAATCTGTGGTATCGTAGGAAAACTTTTAGGTTACTCTCCTTATGCTTCTGCCGCAATCGGTGTAACATGTATGCTTGCTTATCCGGCTACACAGATCATCACTACAGAAGGTGTGGATTCCTTTGAGTGGGAAGGCGATGAACGCCAAAAAGCAATGGACTATATGCTGCCAAAAATGATCATCGGTGGTTTTGTTACCGTTACGATTGTTTCCGTAGCATTTGCAAGCATTATATGTCCGCTAATTTTTTAAAAGCAGGAGGTAAAATTTATGGTAGGGAAAATAGCTGTTGAGGCAGTAGAAGAAAAACGTCAACGCCTCGACGAATTAAGCAAATTCATTTGGAATCATCCGGAAGCCGGATTCAAAGAATATAAAGCACAGGAAAAAGTTGTAGAATTATTGAAGGAAGAAGGTTTCCAGGTTGAAACCGGTGTTGGAGGAGTTCCAACTGCAATCAAGGCTGTTTTCGGAAGTGGGCATCCGGTTATTGGATTTATGGGTGAGTTCGATGCACTTCCCGGATTAAGCCAACGCGTAAGCTCCACAAAAGAAACAATTGAAGGACAACCTTACGGTCACGGATGCGGCCACAACCTTCTTTGTACCGCACATGTAGGTGGTGCCATTGGTTTAAAAGAAGAAATGATCAAAAGAAATCTTCCCGGAACCATTGCACTTTTTATGTGTCCAGGAGAAGAATTGTTAACCGGAAAACCACTGATGGCAAGAGGCGGTGCATTTGAAGGTATTGATGTAGCTGTGAACTTCCATCCGAATAAAATCAACGAAGCAACTACCGGCGTTTCTACTGCTGTAAATTCCATGAAATTCCATTTTCATGGAAAAACATCTCATGCGGCAAATGCACCGGAAAACGGAAGAAGCGCTTTGGATGCAGTTGAATTGACGAATGTTGGAGCCAACTATTTGAGAGAACACGTCCCATCTGATGTGAGGATTCATTACACGATCACAAATGGCGGTGTTGTACCTAATATCGTACCGGACGAAGCAGAAGTCTGGTACTATGTCAGAGCCTTTTCCAGAGAAGTGGTAGAAGATGTATATGAACGACTTGTTCGTGTTGCGAATGGTGCCGCAATGATGACGGACACGACTGTTGAAGTAGAATTTCTCGGCGGCTGCTACAATACGCAAAATAATATCGTGTTAGCAAATGTTGTAGCTGAAGCAATGAATGAGATTCCACAGGAACCTTGGTCCGAAGAAGAACTTGCTTTCGCAGCCGCTTTGGATGAAAAAACAGCGGATTCTGCAAAAGCAACAACGAAAAAGTATGGTCTTTCAAAGGATACGCACCTTTACACCGGCCCTGGAAAAGTGACTTCTTTTAACAGTTATGGTTCCACAGATATCGGAGACGTCATGCACCTTCTCCCAACAGCATATTTCTTTACTGCATGTACAAATATGGGTGCTCCTGCTCATAGCTGGCAGTTTACTGCCTGTGCCGGAAGCAGTATTGGTGAAAAGGGAATGATTTATGCTGCCAAAGTGATGGCTGTATATGGTGCAAAATTAATCGAAAATCCTGAATTGATCAAGCAGGCGAAAGAAGTATTTGATAAACAGATGGAAGGCCGGGTTTATAAATGTCCGGTTCCGGATCACGTAGGCGTACCACAATAAAGAGGTGGATTATGGTAGATTTTATAAAAGAAGCAGAAAAAATTGAAAATGAAGTCATTGCATGGAGACGAGAACTCCATCAATATCCAGAATTGCTTTTGGATCTCCCAAAAACAACTGAGTTTGTTATGAAGCATTTAAAAGAAATGGGATATGAGCCGGAGCTTTCCAATAAGGGAAATGTGCTCGTGACGATCGGAGGAGAGGGAAATCCGCTGGTCCTGGCATCTCATATTGATACTCTTGGTGCAATGGTACGCTCCATAAAAGATAACGGACGCCTCCGTCCTACAACTCTGGGCGGACATCAGTGGAGAACTGCTGATGGTGAGAACTGTACTGTTCATACGAGAGACGGCAGGGTTTATACAGGGGTTGTGCTGAATACAGAACCATCTGCGCACGTGGCAGATGAGAAAGTGGAACAGACAGAAGAGAATATGGAGATCCTGCTGGATGAGAATGTAGAAAACAAAGAGGATATTGATGCACTGGGAATCCAGGTAGGAGATATCATTGCTATGGATCCGCGGACTGTGATCACAGAGAGTGGATATATCAAGAGCCGTTTTCTAGATGATAAGCTTTCTGCAGCAATCCTGCTGGGACTGGCGAAGGCAGTGAAAGACGAAGGGATTACACTGCATCGTAAGGTATCATTGCTTTTCACAGTATATGAAGAAGTTGGACATGGCGGAAGCTATGTACCGGCAGATACAGCGGAAATGATTTCTGTAGATATGGGATGTGTGGGTGCTGATCTTGGATGTACAGAGCGTATGGTATCCATCTGCGCCAAAGATTCCGGCGGTCCGTACAATTATAATCTGATCACTGCACTGGTCAATACAGCGAAAGCACATGGTCTGGATTTCGCGATCGATGTTTATCCGCATTATGGATCTGATGTGGAGGCAACTCTCCGCGCAGGATATGACATCAGACATGGCCTGATCGGACCTGGGGTTTATGCTTCACATAATTATGAGAGATCTCATATGGATGGAGTGAAGAATACGTATGAGCTTGTGAAGGCGTATGTGACGGAATAAAAAATAAAGCAGCTGTTCTTTTATATGTTTTTTGGTAATTGGAATATTGGACAGGAACTGCTTTATGAGGTTAAATTACAAAAAATCTGCAGGAGATATCATATAATGGATATCTTATCTGCAGATTTTATTATTTGTGGATATTTATATTAATGAAATTTCCCATTCCAGATGTGAAATATAAATAGCAATAATATTTTGATATAAAGCTGATTTATTTCATTGCATTCTTAATAGCAGCCAGCAGTTCATCATATTCTTCATATGCCGGGATCTCCGGATAATCTGCTTTGATCTTATCTGTACTGCGGAACAGGAATCCAGCCTTGCTTGCCTGGATCATACCCAGGTCATTGTAGGAATCACCGCTTGCAATGGTATCGAATCCGATAGACTGTAAAGCCTTTACAGTAGTTAACTTGGATTGTTCCACTCTCATCTTAAAGCCTGTGATCTCACCGTTGTCTGCAACTTCAAGAGTGTTGCAGAATAAGGTAGGTCTGCCAAGCTTCTCCATGAGCGGTGCTGCAAACTGTGTGAAAGTATCGCTGATCAGAATTACCTGAGAGAAAGAACGAAGTTCATCCAGGAATTCCTTTGCACCCGGAAGCGGATCGATCTTTGCGATCACATCCTGAATTTCTTTCAGTCCGAGACCATGTTCCTTCAGAATACCAAGCCTCCAGTTCATCAGCTTATCATAGTCCGGCTCATCACGTGTGGTTTTCTTCAGCTCCGGGATTCCGCTTGCTTCAGCAAATGCGATCCAGATCTCAGGTACCAGTACGCCCTCTACGTCAAGACATGTAATATACATAATAGAAATCCTCCTTTGTGTGAAACCTCTTTATTTTTGAAAATCCTTTAATGCTTTATTTAGTGAAATCATTCTAACATATTCTGAGAGTCCTTGCAAATTTAATTTTTGAGTTGCTTAAAAGGAGAATATTGATTTCCTAAAATGCATATGATATAATGCCAATAGGCAGAAGAAAGAATAATTAATCTGACAAGAATAACAAGAATGAAAGCCCTGGGAGTGGCAGCTCCCAGGGCTTTCTTCTTGTTTTAACAAAGTGGACAAGCAACCACTAGGCTAGTGTTGTCCTATTTATCTCCGTCTAGCCATTTGCAGATATAGTGGCAGATTATACCTGCTGCACAGGAGATAAGAAAAGAAAGAATAATTTCTGACAAGAATATCACCTCCTCCCGTTGCCGGGTATTGGTTGGACAACGTTAATACTATATCATATATAGAACAAAAATAGAAACATAAAATAAGTATTGACATAAAAAAACCAAAGCCATATAATAGTTAGGCAACTAATGGATAGCAACCTAACTATTTATATGGCTTTGCAATAGTATGGGTACTGATTTTAGGAGGTGCGGCGAGATAGACGAGGAAATGAAACAGAAGCTGAATGAGATGCATGTAGGCAGGCTGATACATATTTTATCCCATACAATGAAACGGCATAATCCGGCAGAGGTGATGGAGAATGACGATCTGACGACCATGCAGAAGCATGTGCTGAAATTTATCCTTCTGGAAACCATGCACAGAGATCTCTATCAGAAAGATATTGAAGAGGAATTCCAGATCAGGAAACCTACAGTGACAGGGATCCTGAAGCTGATGGAGAAGAACGGTTACATTTACAGAGAGAGTGCGAAACAGGATGCACGCCTGAAACAGATCATTCCCACAGAGAAAGCAGAGAAGATCCGTCCTGCAATCTTAAAGAGTATTGAAGAAGGCGAAGCCAAAATGCTCCGGGGAATTCCGAAGGAGGATGTGGAACTGTGCAAACAGGTTCTCTGGCAGATGTATGAAAACCGGAAAAAATCCTGCGATAGCAGGAATGATTTTTAACAGAAATAACGAGACATAAGGAGGACATTGACAAAGATGAATAAGAAACTTTTACGTTCAGTCCGGGAATACAAGAAGCAGTCTGTACTGGCTCCGGTCCTTGTAATCCTGGAAGTACTGATGGAAGTTCTGATTCCTCTGGAGATGGCGAAGATTATCGACGTAGGTATTGCAAACGGAGATATGAGCTATATCATCCAGCGTGGAGTCATCCTTGTTGCAATGGCAATGCTTTCCCTGTTCTTCGGCGTACAGGCCGGAAATATGGCGGCAGTTGCAGCAGCAGGATATGCGAAGAATTTACGACACGATATTTTTTATAAGGTGCAGGATTTTTCCTTTAAAAATATCGATCACTTTTCAACATCAGGTCTGGTCACACGACTGACCACTGATATCACAAATGTACAGCAGGCATACATGATGAGTATCCGCCTTCTTGCCAGGGCACCGTTTATGATCATCCTGTCATGGATTATGACACTGACGATCAACAAACCGATCGCAATGCTTTTCCTGATAGTTGTTCCTGTCCTTGGCGGTACACTGATCTTTATTGCGAAAAAGGCACATCCGCATTTCATCAAGGTCTTTGATGAATATGACAACCTGAACAATTCCGTTCAGGAGAATGTAAATGCCTCACGTGTAGTTAAGGCTTTCGTAAGAGAGGACTATGAGATTGAGAAATTCCATGGAATTTCCAGATATGTTTATGATCTGTTTACTAAAGCAGAGAAAATCGTTGCATGGAACTCACCGGTTATGATGTTTGTCATGTATACTGTAATCATTATCATTGTTGCAATTGGCGGAAGAGGTATTGTTCTCGGTGGCATGGAAACCGGTGAGCTGACAAGTATCATTGTCTACGCACTTCAGATTCTCATGTCCCTGAACATGGTAACTTTCGTGTTTGTTATGATCATGATAGCAGAAGCATCTACAGATCGTATTGTAGAGGTTCTGGATGAAGTTCCTGAGATGCAGGATAAAGCTGATGCAGTAAAGAATGTGGCAGATGGTTCCATTGACTTTAATCATGTAGATTTCAGCTATGCAGGAGAGGGAGGAAATCTTTCCCTGAAGGATGTAAATCTTCATATTAAATCCGGTCAGACAGTAGGTATCATCGGCGGAACCGGAAGTGCAAAGTCTACCCTGGTGCAGCTGATCCCCAGACTCTATGATGTCACAAAGGGTAATGTCCAGGTGGGAGGCGTGGATGTACGCAACTACAATCTGGAAGTACTTCGTGACCAGGTTTCCATGGTACTTCAAAAAAATGTGCTGTTCTCAGGAAGCATCTATGACAATATTCGCTGGGGTGATGAACATGCCAGTGAGGAAGAAGTTCGGAGGGTCTGTAAGCTGGCCCAGGCAGATGGATTCGTCAGTGAGTTCCCGGATGGTTACGATACAATGATCGTTCAGGGCGGTAACAACGTATCCGGCGGTCAGAAGCAGCGTCTGTGTATTGCAAGGGCTCTTCTCAAGAAACCGAAGATCCTGATCCTGGATGACTCTACCAGTGCAGTAGATACAAGAACAGATGCCCTGATACGTAAGGCTTTCCGCGAGGAGATCCCGAACACAACAAAGATTATTATCGCACAGCGAGTTTCTTCTATTGAAGATGCAGATCAGATCATCGTACTGGATGACGGTAAGATCGCAGGTGTGGGTACTTCAGAAGAACTGCTGAAGACAAATGATATTTACAGAGAAGTATATGAATCACAGGTCAAAGGAGGCGGAGACGATGAATAAGAAGAAAAAATTAGATCAGAACACCATCCAAACTGCCAAAAGACTTCTGAAATATATGACAGGAACCCATAAGATACAGTTTATCATCGTATTTATCTGCATCTTTATCAGTTCCGCAGCAAGTATTGCAGTATCCCTGTCCCTGAAATTTCTGCTGGATGACTTTATCATCCCGCTGATCGGACAGACAGATCCGAACTTTGCAGAACTCTATAAGGCACTTGCAGTCCTTGGCTGTATTTTTGCACTTGGTGTGATTGCCACATTTATTTATACCCGAATGATGGTTTATATCGGTCAGGGTGTGCTTAAAAGTGTCCGTGATGATATGTTCGAGCATATGCAGACTCTTCCGATCCGCTATTTCGACCAGAATACAAACGGATCTGTCATGAGCCTCTATACCAACGATACAGATACCCTGCGACAGATGATCAGCCAGGCGATCCCGCAGGCACTGATGGCGCTGTTTACGATCGTGGTTACCTTTATTTCCATGTTACTGTTAAGTCCGCTGCTTACGATTCTGGCAGTTGTGATCATCTTTATCATGCTGAAGGTTACTAATAAGATTGGTTCCAACAGTGGCAAATATTTCATCCGTCAGCAGGTATCTCTGGCAGATGTGACCGGTTTCGTGGAAGAACGAATGAATGGTCAGCGTGTGGTAAAAGTTTTCAACCACGAAGATAAATCAAAAGAAGAATTCGACAAACTCAATGAAGCACTTTTCGAGAGCTCCGCAAATGCCAATAAATACGGAAATATGATGGGACCTGTGATCGGTAACATCGGTAACCTGCAGTTCGTACTGACAGCAGTACTTGGGGGACTTCTCTCTGTAACAGGTGTGGGCGGCATCACCCTCGGTGTTATGGCTTCCTATTTACAGTTCACCAAGAGCTTTACCCAGCCATTCATGCAAGTGGCACAGCAGTTCAACGCCATCGTTATGGCACTTGCAGGTGCAGAACGTATCTTCAGGCTCATTGACGAGAAGCCGGAAGAGGATGAAGGTTACGTAGAACTTGTTAATGCAAGAAAGGATGCCAGCGGCAATATCACAGAATGCAAAGAGAGAACAGGTATGTGGGCATGGAAACATCCACATTCTGCAGATGGTTCCGTTACTTATACAGAACTGACAGGAGATGTCCGATTCGAAGATGTTACATTCGGATATAACCCGGATAAAGTTATTCTGAAAGACATCAGCCTCTTCGCCAAACCGGGACAGAAACTTGCTTTCGTAGGCTCTACAGGTGCAGGAAAGACAACCATCACAAATCTGATCAACCGTTTCTACGATATTCAGGAAGGTAAGATCCGTTACGATGGAATCAATATTACCAAGATTAAGAAGGATGACCTGAGACGTTCTCTGGGAATCGTACTTCAGGATACTCACCTGTTTACAGGAACTATTAAAGAAAACATCCGCTACGGTAAACTGGATGCCACAGATGAGGAAGTATACGAGGCAGCAAGACTGGCTCATGCAGACCAGTTTATCAAAATGCTTCCAAAAGGATATGATACCATGTTAAGCGGAGACGGTGAGGAACTGTCCCAGGGACAGCGCCAGCTTCTCTCCATTGCAAGAGCAGCAGTAGCCAATCCGCCTGTACTGATCCTGGATGAAGCAACTTCAAGTATTGATACCCGTACAGAGAGTATCGTACAGAAAGGTATGGATAACCTGATGAAAGGCCGTACTGTATTTGTGATCGCCCATCGACTTTCAACCATCAGAAACAGCGATGCCATCATTGTACTGGATCATGGAAAGATCATTGAAAGAGGCGACCATGAAGACCTCATTAAGTTAAAAGGAACTTATTATCAGCTTTATACTGGTAAGCTGGAATTGTCATAAGGAACTATCAGAAAGACTGCAATTATTTCAGAACATGAATAATTGTGGTCTTTCTTTGCGGGCGTTGCGTTTTCTGCGTTATAATGCTATGATCGTACAGGTATGTGGATCACAGATGATGAAGTTCCGGTTTACGGATAAAAAAGAAAAATTATGCAGCAGCAAGGGAGAGATATACGATGGTAAAGATAGATCTGATCACTGGTTTTCTTGGTTCAGGGAAGACGACGTTTATCAGGAAGTATGCGCAGTATCTGATGGATGCTGGTAATAATATTGGAATTCTGGAGAATGATTACGGGGCTGTGAATGTGGATATGATGTTGCTTCAGGATCTGATGGGAGAGAACTGTGAGCTGGAGATGATCTCAGGAGGGTGTGATAAGGACTGCCACAGGAGGAGATTTAAGACGAAACTGATTGCTATGGGTATGTGCGGTTATGACCGTGTGATCGTGGAGCCGTCTGGGATTTTTGATGTGGATGAGTTCTTTGATATTCTTCATGAGGAGCCGTTAAATCGTTGGTATCAGATTGGGAATGTGATTGCAATTGTGGATTCTAAGCTGGAGCGTGATCTGTCAGAGGAGGCGGATTTCATTCTGGCTTCTGAGGTGGCAGATGCCGGATGCATTGTGATGAGCAAGAGCCAGGACGCATCACCCGAGGAAATCCAGGGTACGATTGAGCATGTGAATCAGGCGTTGGAGAAGGTTCATTGCAGCAGGAGATTTCATTGTGAAATGAATGGTGTGGATACTGCTAATGTTATCCACAAGAATTGGGATGAGATGTCGAAAGAGGACTTTGACCGGATTGCATCCTGTGGATATGTGATGGCAAGCTACAGGAAACCGGAGTTTGAGGCAGAGGGTGCCTTTACTTCTCTGTACTTTATGAATGTGAAGATGACTGAGAAGGAGCTGCGGGAAGCAGCTGAGAAGATTCTGTCTGATCCTGAATGTGGGCGTGTGTTCCGGATGAAGGGATTTATGAGAGTAGACAGTGACAGCGAAGACGGTTCTGGACTATCTGCATGGGCAGAGTGCGATAGACGGCAGTGGATTGAATTAAATGCTACGAAGAATGAAATTACAATCCGACCGCTTCATGTAGGACAGGAGGTCCTGATCGTGATTGGAGAAGAACTGCATGAGGAGAAAATTAAATCCTATCTGAAAATCTGAGATTTAAATTTACAAAAAGGGCACTTGAAAAATCAGGTGCCCCATTGTATAATCTACTTAGAAGATGACCGGAAGCGTGTTCCGGTTGCCCTCGGTATAATTAATGAGTAAAGAAATTAAGCATCCAACTTTGGGCGGTGGGATGCTTATTTCTTTTTATGTTGATCTATGTAAGTCAATGCCGTAAAAATTACTAACAATAAAGTAAGAACTTCCATTGTGTTCATCGGGCATCACCCTCCTTTCGTGAAACTGGAGGGCAGGGGGCGAAACTTTGCATCCGGGTCTGTTCAATTATACTTGTTCAGTATAACGTGAAAAATAGAAGATATCAAGTACTTTACGTTCTATATTATTAAAAACAAAACAGGGTATGAAGTTCATCGTAATCTGATGAAACTTCATACCCTGTTCATTTATTTTTATGGAGTTTTGTAACCGTAAGGATTATTTGGTAAACAGATCAACCAGATCCTGGCCGTCTTCGTAGCCCTGGCTCTTCAGCTCATTTACGAACCAGTCGTCTACGCCGTCTACAGCTTTCTTGAAGGAATCGATATCCATATCAGCTTTCTCAGTGAAGGTTACGCCGTTTTTGGATTCCCAGCGTTCTTTAATCTCATTGTCGCTGGAACGGTTGATGTAACGTTCGTATTCAACTGCCTTCTGACCGCATTCATCAACAACTGCCTGCTGTTGTGGTGTGAGGCCGTCGTAGATATCCTGATTGATGCAGAAGAACAGACAGTCATAAATTGCATCCCACATGGAGCAGTAAGGCTGAACCTCCTGAACGCTTGCTGCGTCGATAGCAGGAAGTGGATTTTCCTCACCTTCAACCGTGTTCTGCTGAAGTGCTGTGTAAGTTTCTGACCAGTTCATGTTTGTGGCATCAGCACCCCATCTCTTGTAGCATTCCATCAGAAGGTTGGAACCTGCTACACGGACCTTCAGGTTCTTCATATCATCTACAGATTTGATTTCATGTTTGCTGTTTGTGATTTCGCGGAAACCGTTCTCTGCAATACCCATGCAGTGGAGTCCGTATTCGCCAAGGATTTCTTTCAGTTTTTCACCAGCTTCGCCATCGAATTTCGCATCTGCATCGTCGTAAGAATCATAGACGAATGGAAGAGAAACAACGTTGAAACGTGGATCAAATGCAGAGTAGATCAGGTTGGAGTGCATGGAGATCTGAACCGGGTCCCCATTCATCAGAGCCTGAATACCTTCGGACTGGTTGCCGTTTGTAAGCTGGTCAGCTGCATAAATATTGACTTTAACCTTTCCGCCTGTAGCTTTTTCCATCAGTTCACCGAACTTACGTCCGCCGTCAGCCCAGGTACTTGTCTCAGTAGTGGAGCAAGCGAAGTTCCAGGTTGTTTCCGGCCAGTCCAGATCACTGTAATCTTCCACTGTATTGAAGGAATCCTTTGTGAAAAGGTCAACCAGATCCTGGGCATCGTCATAGCCCTGGCTCTTCAGTTCGTTTACAAACCAGTCATCGATACCGTCAACTGCTTTTTTGAAGGAGTCGATGTCCATGTCTTCTTTCTCTGTGATTGTTACACCGTTCTGGCTTGCCCAGCGTTCTTTGATCTCGTCATCTCCGGAACGGTTGATGTAACGCTCATATTCAACTGCTTTCTGTCCTGCCTCGTCAACAACTTCCTGCTGTTGTGGTGTGAGACTGTTGTAGATGTTTTCGTTGATACAGAAGAACAGGCAGTCATAAATTGCATCCCACATAGAGCAGTAAGGCTGAACCTCCTGAACACTTGCAGCGTCGATAGCAGGAAGCGGATTCTCCTGACCTTCTACTGTGTTCTGCTGAAGTGCTGTGTAAGTTTCTGACCAGTTCATGTTTGTGGCATCAGCACCCCATCTCTTGTAGCATTCCATCAGAAGGTTGGAACCTGCTACACGGACCTTCAGGTTCTTCATATCATCTACAGATTTGATTTCATGTTTGCTGTTTGTGATTTCGCGGAAACCGTTCTCTGCAATACCCATGCAGTGGAGTCCGTATTCGCCAAGGATTTCTTTCAGTTTTTCACCAGCTTCGCCATCGAATTTCGCATCTGCATCGTCGTAAGAATCATAGACGAATGGAAGAGAAACAACGTTGAAACGTGGATCAAATGCAGAGTAGATCAGGTTGGAGTGCATGGAGATCTGAACCGGGTCCCCATTCATCAGAGCCTGAATACCTTCGGACTGGTTGCCGTTTGTAAGCTGGTCAGCAGCGTAAATGTTGACTTTGACTTTGCCGCCTGTAGCTTTTTCCATCAGTTCACCGAACTTACGTCCGCCATCAGCCCAGGTACTTGTCTCAGTAGTGGAGCATGCGAAGTTCCAGGTCATTTCCGGCCAGTCAAGGTCGCTGTAATCTGCAATTGTGTCAAAGGAGTTATTGCCGTCTCCTGCGTCCTTGGAAGCTGTGTCAGAGGAAGCGGAGGACTGATCACCTGTGTAGGAGCCTTCTTTTGCAAGAGCTTTCGGAAGGAAAGTGGAGGTGATCGGGATGTATGTAACGATCAGAAGAACTGCAACGCAGGCTGCGATCATTGGCACAACTGCCCTTGAGATCTCCTGCAGAGTAACTTCCAGACCTTTTTTGATCTTGATGCTGATTGCTACGAAAAGGTTTACACCTACAGGAGGAGTTACCTGTCCGATTGCAAGGTTTACAGTTGCCATAACACCGAATGCTACTATATCGTATCCAAGAGCCTTACATACAGGAAGCATGATCGGGATGAAGATGTACATAGCGGAGTTTGCATCGATGAAGCATCCTGCGATCAGGAAGATGATATTTACAATCAGCAGGAAGGTAAACTGGTTATGTGCGATGCTTCCAAGTAAATTGGAGGCTGCATCTGCAATACCGAATTTGGTACATACAAAGGAGAACAGAGAGGCACTTGCTACGATGAGCATAATACCGCCGGTTGTCTTTGCTGAGTCTACCAGAATGTCAAACATATCGCGGAAGGAAACTTCGCGGTAGATGACCATACCTACAAAGAGACCGTATACAACGGATACGGCTGCTGCTTCTGTTGGTGTGAAGATACCGCCGTAGATACCGCCCAGAATGATGACCGGCATCAGGAATCCCCAGAAAGCATCTTTAAAAGCGTCCCAGCGTTCTTTGCCTGAGGCTTTTTCTCTGGATGGTTTGATGTTGTGTTTCTTTGCTTCCAGCATTACTACGATTACCAGTGCTACGCCCATAAGAAGACCTGGTACGATACCTGCCATGAACATATCTGCAATGGATGTGCCTGTGATGGAGGCATATACAACGAAGGCGATACTTGGCGGGATGACAATGGCGATGGAGCTTGAGGTTGCCATCAGTGCTGTGGAGAATGGTGCGGAGAAACCGCCCTGTTCTACCATTGCAGGGATCAGTACGGCACCAAGGGCTGCAACAGTTGCAGGACCGGAACCGGAGATGGCGCCGAAGAAGCAGGCTACGATAACACATACGATGGCGATACCGCCTTTTTTGTGGCCTACGCAGGTATCAACGAATTTGATCAGTCGTTTGGAGATACCGGCTTTTGCCATGATGTTTCCTGACAGTACGAAGAATGGGATTGCCAGGAGCAGGAATTTGCTGATTCCTGAGTACATGTTGGTTGCTACGATCGTCAGGGATGTACCGGAGTAGAGGATTGCGCATACGGAGGAAAGTCCGAGGCAGATTCCGATGGGTACACCCAGGATCAGGAATATGAAGAAGGAGATAAATAAGATTGCACTGATCATTTATTTGCCCTCCTTTTTGTCTGTTGTGATTGTGTTCATGTTACTTTTTGTGCTGTTGTCGGTATTTTTGGCGCTGTCGGTTTTGCAGCAGAAGTCCAGACAGAATTCAATGAAGTGAAGGATCATGCATCCTGCACCGATGGGTACGAAGGACCAGAAGATCCATTCAGGCCAGTTTAATACGAAGGTTCTTTTTCCATTCTGAAGCTGAGTGATTACCTTGTCCATTCCGTATTTGAAAAGGATGACGCTGAAGATGATGCTCAGGACTGTGATCAGAATTACGGATGGTTTCTTCAGTTTCTTTGGAAGGCGGTCTGTGACCAGTGTCAGGCTGACCAGTTCTCCTTCGCGGCAGGCCAGTGCGGCTGCCAGCAGGGTGATGAGTACGAATACCGCTACTACAAGTTCTTCTGTGAAGGACCAGGAACGGTGGATGACTTTACGGGAAAATACGTTTCCCACAGTCAGCACCAGGATCAGCAGTGTGGAGATCACAAGGACGATCTTTTCTACTGCAGCCAGTGCGTTCATGATTTTTTTGTAGATTTTCATGCTCTCTACTCCTCTCAAAAAATTTGCTGCTGTTTTTCGGAATTTGGAGCAGATTCAAGGCAGATGGAATGTAATGGTTATAATATGTAATTAGTTACATTTTTCATCTGTGGTGAATTCTGTTGTCTGCGAAAAACAGAAGTAGTGTTTCGGTTTCAGATCGACAGCCTGGAAAAGAAAGTATGTCTCGTGTGTCAGGGCTTTTTTATGTTATAGGAATATTATGGAGTAATTTCCTATAACATAAAAAAAGTCCGCCCCACGCAGGGACGGACATATGATATTCCGTAACCACCCTGTTTCACCTTTGAAACAAGTACGATTCTGCAACGTACCGATATACGCGGCTCCTGTAACGGGGGGCGGCCGGGGAAGCTTACTGTGAATACGGCAATATCTGTGATGGCTGTATTCAAGGGTTCGGCTTTCCTTCTCGGGGATGATATTCGAAACAGGTCTGTCACTGCATTTCACCGGACTGCAGTTCTCTGAGGACAGGGGGGCTGTTTTTACTGGTTCCCTTCGTTGAATTTATGCGTTATAGGTTTAGCTGTTTAAAAAGCTAAAGCAATTTTAACGCTGTTTGTTTTGAAAGTCAAGAGGTTTTTGTAAGTATTTGGGGGAAGTTTGTTGGTGTGGGGCGTACACAGCGCAAGAGGGGACGCGCGAAGCAGCATCTCTCTGCAGGTTCAGTTCCGGGGGCTAAGTAACTCTAAGGTGGGGGAAAATCCGCTAAAAGCATGAAGAAAAATGCAAAACTCGCTCCGTTGCAGACTCCGCTCAGACAGGTTGCTATTTTTCTTCATAACGCAGATTTCCCCCACCTAAGAGTTACTAAGCTCCCTCCAGATTCACCTGTAGAGAGATGCTGCTTCGCGCTGGCTATTGGCTGTGTAAGAGAAAATGGATGAGGTGGTGGGAGCGGAGGGGTCAAGTGAAAAGAATCAGTTGTTACTCTTGACAATCGAATGATTTTCTGCGTATATTGTAAAAAATAAAATATTAAATATTGGATAAGTAAAATAATGAGTAAAAGCTACAAAGATGAGCAGAAAGAGGTAAAGATCATGGATTTAAAGAATTATTCAACAGAAAACTCCGCACACGTGAATTGGGCAGGCCCGAACCCCGGATTGGAAAATCCATATTACGTACAAGACCAGCGCCATAATTCTGACGAACGTTGGAGAGCTTTCGGATACTACAACGCAAAAATCAACTTTACCGACTGGTTACACTTTAGCGCCAAATATGCATTCGACTATTACCGTACACGTGTTCAAAGCACCGACTTATCGAACGGTATCGGTAAAACTATTGAAAACATTACCGATGACCGTATGAGCCGCAGTGAGGAAAACTTCTTTGAGTCAAATGCAGAATTTATCCTTGCCGGAGACAACCGTATCGGAGAAAATTTCCGTATCGGCTACACAGTAGGTGCCAACTTCATGTATCAGAAATTTGAGACCTTGTCGGCTGAAACAAAAGACATGGTGAACAAGAACCAATGGATATTCAATGCCGCAAATATTCTGAACAGTGCTGCTGAAGCTGGACACGAACGCGCTACCAACTCTGTATTTGCATCTGCACAACTTGCATGGAAAGAGTATTTGTCAATGGACTTGACTGCACGTAACGACTGGTCGTCCACATTACCCT
>OLDL01000325.1_pt1 | contig 14378 bp, 11 predicted proteins | sample 1608631 | NCBI WGS metagenome assembly OLDL01 (sample SAMN02674964, study PRJEB24791) | human gut metagenome, SKBSTL008 | isolation source: stool | host: Homo sapiens | place: USA
GTATCGGTGGTAGTGATCTAGGACCTCGTGCTTTATATATCGCTCTTGAAAACTGGGCTAAGACAAACGGATGCGCTAAAATGGAAGCAAAATTCATCAGTAACGTAGACCCTGATGATGCAGCTGCTGTTTTAAATTCTATCGATGTTTCCCGTTCTTTATTTATCGTTGTATCTAAATCTGGAACAACATTAGAGACATTAACAAATGAAGCTTTCGTTAAAGATGCTTTAGTAAAAGCTGGATTAAATCCTTCTAAACATATGTTAACTGCAACAAGTGAGACTTCTCCTTTAGCTAAGAGTGATGATTATCTTGCTGCATTCTTCATGGATGACTTTATCGGTGGACGTTATTCTTCTGTATCTTCTGTAGGTGGAGTGATCCTTTCACTTGCATTTGGACCAGACGTCTTTGCAAGAATCCTTGATGGTATGGCTGAAGAAGACAAGCTTGCTACTAACAAAGACATCAAAGCAAACCCTGACTTATTAGATGCCCTGATCGGTGTTTATGAAAGAAATGTACAGGGATATCCTGAAACAGCTGTTTTACCATATTCTCAGGCATTAAGCCGTTTCCCAGCACATTTACAGCAGTGTGACATGGAATCTAATGGTAAATCTGTAAACCGTTTTGGTGAACCTGTAGATTATGTAACAGGACCTATCATCTTTGGAGAACCTGGTACAAATGGACAGCATTCTTTCTATCAGTTATTACATCAGGGAACTGACATCGTTCCTTTACAGTTCGTTGGATTCAAAGACAGCCAGCTTGCTACAGATGTTGTGATCGAAGGAAGCACAAGCCAGAAGAAGTTATGTGCTAACGTTGCAGCTCAGATCGTTGCTTTCGCATGTGGTAAAGATGATGAAAACAACAACAAGAAATTCGAAGGTGGACGTCCATCAAGTATCATCATCGGAGATCAGTTAACACCTGAATCACTTGGATCTCTGTTAGCTCATTTCGAGAACAAGATCATGTTCCAGGGATTCATCTGGAATGTAAACAGCTTTGACCAGGAAGGTGTTCAGCTTGGTAAAGTACTTGCAAAACGTGTACTTGCACATGAAACTGAAGGAGCACTGAAAGCTTATAGTGATTTATTTGAGATTTAGTTTCCTGGATCAGTAGATACTATTTACTGTATCGACACTTGTAAGCTAAAATAGAATATTAAAAACCACAGTATGCATTTTTCATTGATTTTTGCATTACTGTGGTTTTTTTATGTTATAATGAGACCGTATAGAATATATATGAAGAAAGGGGAATATAAATTGAAAAAACAAATTTTTAGGAATCTATACATATTTTGGGTATTTATTTTAATGTTTAACTGTTTTTTTGTCTTTGGTAAGAAGGTTTCTGCCAATGAAAATCAAAATGCTGCACCAATTATTACTTATTATGGATTAAATGGTAATGATATAACCATACAATGGAAGGCACCTGATGGAGTTTCTTATTCTGAGGTAGATATTTATTCAGCGACTTCCCCAAACGGTTCTTATCGCTATGAAAATACCGTATCTGGCAATTCCTATACAAACACCTATGTTGCAAAAGGTGTTCCTTATTATTATAAATTAGAAGCTTCTTATGAAGATAATGAGGGATATAAAACTGCAACCACTTATGCAGGCAAATGTATTATTAATCCTTTACCAGCTCCTTCTTCTTTGGAAGCCAACACTGGAAATTCACATAGTATTACTGTTAAATGGAAAGCATCCGATGATTGTGATGGTTATCAAATTTATCGAAGTGTTTCTCCTGATGGAAATTATGAGTTAGTCCAAACTGTATCTAATGAAAGTAGAAGTTCTTGGTGGTACGATGATGATGACGAATCTTTCCAAACATATACGCAAAAAAATCTTGAACTAGGGAAAATATATTATTACAAGATCCGTCCATACACTACATATATTGATGAAACATTTTATGGGGATTTTTCTAATTATATTTCTTGTCAGGTTACGATCAATGGTACGAAAGTAAAAAGTGCTTCTTCCAAGAAAAAAAAGATCAATACGATCACATGGGCAAAAAATGATGAGGCTGATGGGTATATCGTATATTATTCCAAAAAGGAAGATGGAAATTACACAAAATTAAAGACTTTCACAAGTCGAAACAACTTATCTTATACTCATACGAAATTAACAAACGGTACTGCTTATTACTACAAAATTCAGGCATATAAGAACTTTAATGGCGATAAACTGTATGGTCCAATGACACCTTATCTAAAATACTGTGATTACTATTCTTATACAGACGAATCTTATGAAAGTCGCTGCCGCCGTGCTTTTGGGAAGTCTTATTATGCTGACTATAAGAGTGCTAAGCAGGCAAAGAAACATATGAAAACGATCACAGTAAAAGTATGGGATAAGAAAGGTAAGAAAAAATATACAAGAAAATTCCGTATCACTGTCAACAAAGGGCTTGCACCTTCTATCAAAGAAATGTTTAAGGAAATCTACAAGAGCAAAGAACGTTTCCCTATCCATGAGATCGGGTGCTACAGCTGGCGTGGTAAGAATTCCAGTTCTAAACATTGTGAGGGATTAGCTTTTGATATTAACTCCAATGAAAACTATATGATTCAGGGTAAAAAGGTATTGGCTGGTTCTTTCTGGAAACCTAAGAAGAATCGTTATTCAATTCCTTTGAACTGTAAATTGGTTAAAATCCTCGAGAAATATGGTTTTCATCGTGGATTGTGGGGATCCCGCAGAGATTATATGCATTTTTCTTATTTTGGTGGTTAATACAAATCAAACAAAGGATCAGGCATTTGCCTGATCCTTTGTTATGTAAGCCGAAAACCGGACTTGAACCGGCGACCCCTTCATTACGAGTGAAGTGCTCTACCAACTGAGCTATTTCGGCATATATGAAAGCACAGATATGTGTATCTATGCTCCTTTTGTAAGATAATATTCAATCTTGCTGATTGCTTCTTCTTCATCGACACCGTCAGCTACGACTGTTAAATCCTCTAAACGATCCAAGTCTAATCCAAGACTCATCATTCCCATCATACTCTTTACATTGACTTGCTTATTCCCTGTCTCGAATAAAATCTTGCTCTCAAACTGGCTCGCCATCTGTACAAGAAAAGCTATTGGTCTGTCTTCTTCTCTTAAGGCTACTTCCACTTTGACGTTCTTTGAAATCATTCCTGTCCTCCCAATCTTATCTCTTCCGCAATTCGGCCGATCTTCTTTAACCGGTGGTTCACACCAGACTTGCCTACTGGCGGTTCTAGCATATCTCCAAGTTCTTTCAGTGTAGCTTCCGGGTGTTCCAGACGTAATCTTGCAATATCCTGCAACCCTTGATCTAAAAAACGGAGGCCTTTGTGCTTATCAATATATTCAATGTCTTCCACCTGCTTGACTGCGGCTGAAACCGTCTTATTAATATTCGCTGTCTCGCAATTGACACGACGGTTTACTTTATTACGCATATCTTTCAGGATTCTTACATTCTCCAGCTCCATCAATGCGACGTGTGCTTCCATAATATTCAACACATCTACAATCTTTGATCCTTCTTTCATGTATACCACGTAGTACTTTTTACGCAAGACAATTTTAGCATCTAAATCAAAAAAATTCAAGACCTCTTTTAATTGTTCTGCTGTCTGTACATTAGTAGATACAACTTCAAAATGATAATTCTTCTCTGGATCACTCATGGAACCAGCTGCCTGAAAAGCCCCTCGAATATATGCCCGCTTACAACATGTGTTCTGTAAAACAAGTCCAAATTCTTTGGAATCTAAAAGTTTCACTGCTTTCAATATTAAAACACAATCCTTATGCTTGTCAACACTTATCGTATAATTTCGACTTCTTTTTAAAAATTCGTTTCGTCCAACATCAATCTTCGCATGAATATCAAACACATCTTTGATAAGTTTATAAAAACGTTTCGCAGCAGATACCGTCTCCGTCTGGATCTGAATCTCATAATGTTCTGGCTCTAGACTGATATTCCCTCCAAAACGTAAGAATCCTGCGATCTCCGCAATCTTACAGTGTCTGGCACCGGTTTCATTTCTTGATAATTCCTCTTTAATATTACTTGAAAATGACATTGCCTACCTCATAATATCTCTATGCTCTACTTTGACAGAATATGGCAGTTGTTTTAATCGCTCTGCCAATTTATTGGTGATCGTAACAGATCGATGCTTTCCTCCAGTACATCCGATTCCGATCACAAGATTATACTTGCCTTCTTTAATATAATTTGGGATCAAGAATCTCATCATATCATCTAACTTATCAAGAAATTCCACAGATTCTTCATGCTTCATCACAAAATCCTGAATTGGTTTGTCATTTCCAGTTAATGGTCGCAAATTCAGATCATAGTATGGATTTGGAAGAAATCTGACATCAAATACCAGATCTACATCCGCAGGAATCCCATGTTTAAATCCAAAAGAAACAACTGCAATCTGGAATCGTTCCCCTTCTTCTCCGTCTACAAAAATACGATCGATCTCTTCTTTTAACTCCCTTGTCAGAAGCTGGCTAGTATCGATCACATACGTTGCCTGATCTTGCAGAAATTTCATGATCTCCCGCTCTTTTGCAATTCCATCCTCAACTCTTCCATCTCTTGACAGAGGATGATTTCTTCTTGTCTCTTTATAGCGTTTTAATAAAATACGATTACTTGCATTCAGATAGAGAATCTCATACTTGATCCCCGCTGCCTCGATTTCTTTTAATTTGTGTGCTAACTCGCCAATTCCTCTTCCATTACGGATATCAATCCCAAGAGCAACATTTTCAATCTTGGCAGTTTCATCTAACAACATGTCTGCAAATTTATCAAGTAAAGCCACTGGAAGATTATCAACACAAAAATATCCAGCATCTTCTAATGTCTTTAATGCACTGCTTTTTCCTGCTCCTGACATTCCTGTTACAATTACAAATCTCATCTGTACTGCTCCTTTTTAGAACCTTCCAACACGTTTGACTTCTGGCTCCATCGTAACTCCAAACTGTTCTTTTACTTTATCTTTCACGTCACTGATCAACTGCATAACATCGGATGCTGTAGCATTTCCACGGTTGATCACAAAACCACTGTGTTTTTCAGATACCTGTGCATCTCCCACCTGATATCCCTTTAATCCTGCATCCTGAATCAATTTTCCGGCAAAATATCCTTCTGGACGTTTAAATGTACTTCCGGCACTTGGATATTCTAATGGCTGTTTTGTTTTTCTCGCTAATGCGTACTCATCCATTTTGGCTTTGATTTCTTCTTTATTTCCTTTCTTAAGTGCGATCACACCTTCTAAGACAACGTATTCATTCTTTAAAACGTTACTTGTACGGTAACCAAGCTCTAATTCTTCTGCTTTCAGAGTTTTGATCTCTCCTTCTTTTGTAAGAACTGTCACTTCTTTTAGTACCTGCACCATCTCACCACCGTATGCACCAGCATTCATAACGACAGCTCCGCCAAATGTTCCAGGAATTCCACCTGCAAACTCAAATCCAGTTAATTCTTCATTGAGTGCTGCTCTGGATGTAGAACTTAATAAAGTTCCTGCTTTGACGATAAGTTCATTACCACGGACTTCAATTCCACTGTAGTTTTTGTAAATCTGAAGAACAATTCCGTCCATTCCATCATCTGCAACCAAAAGATTACTCCCATTTCCTAAAACAAATAATGAAATTCCCTCTTCTTTTGCAAAACGACTGACTGCTTTGATCTCTTCCATATTCTCTGGTGCCACAAAAATATCAGCGGGTCCCCCAATACGGAATGTTGTATGATTTTTCATCGGTTCCTGTCTTAAAATATATTTTTCTGGTATGATCTGTTTTAACTGATCAATCTTTGTATCCATAATTTCTCCATTCTTAATATTAATGCAAGATGGAATCCTGTATATCACAGAATTCCAAATCTCTTCATCTTATGAAAGCATCAGACTAGCTGCACCATAAATTCCAGCATCATTTCCAAGAGTCGCAAGTACAAATCCTGTCTCCTGTGCTTTTCCAAATGTATACTTCTTAAAATGTGCATTGACCGCATCTAAAAGGATCTGTCCGGCTCTTGATACGCCTCCGCCGATAACAAACACTTCTGGGTCAACCATCAATGCGATATTCCCTGCTGCAAGTGCTAATTTCTGTCCAAGATCATCTACCCGTTCTTTGGCAAATGTATCTCCTTCTTTAGCAGCATCAAAAATGTCTTTTGCAGTTACTTCATCAAGGTCTCTTAGTGTAGTCGCTTCTTTATAATCCTTTAATGCTTTCTTTGTCTCATATACAATTCCTGTTGCAGATGCATAAAGCTCCAGGCAGCCTGTCTTTCCACAATTACATACACGATCATCAAAAGGATCCACAGTCATATGACCGATCTCTCCACCATATCCACGGCTTCCATCAATGATCTTTCCATCAACGATGATACCGCCTCCGACTCCTGTTCCAAGAGTGATCATCACCGCACTGTTATAATCTGCTGCTGCTCCCATCCAGATCTCTCCTAAGGCTGCTGCATTGGCATCATTCGTTGCCTTTACCTTACATCCTGTAAGCTTTGACAATTCTCCTGCCACATCCACGCTTCCCCATCCAAGGTTCACACATTCATTAACTTTTGAAAACTCAAGAACAGCTCCTGGAACTCCAACTCCGAGTCCAATCACATCTTCCTTATCAAAACCATTTGCTTTGCTGTGATCATTCACTGCCTGTGCAATATCTGGCAGGATGTTCTTTCCATTTTCCTCAGTTCTTGTCTTGATCTCCCATTTCTCTTTTAATGTTCCATCTTCTCCAAACAGACCCATTTTTACTGTTGTTCCACCAATATCAATTCCATATAAATATTTCATATCATTTAATCCTCCATCTGACCTGTAACACGTTTATAAAGTTCTTCGGCTGCATTATATCCCATCTTCTTCTGTCTGTGATTGATCGCTGCTGCTTCTACGATGATCGCCAAGTTACGCCCTGGGCGAATTGGCAGTGTATGTGCTGCAACTTTATTGCCAAGATATTCTACGTATTTTTCTTCTAATCCTAAGCGATCATAATCCGTATCTTTGTTCCAGTCTTCCAACTGAATGACCAGATTGATCTCCTGCTCCATCTTAACACTTTCAACACCATACAGATTCTTAACGTCAATAATACCGATTCCTCGCAGTTCGATAAAGAACCTTGTAACTTCCGGAGATGTTCCGATCAATGACTTCTTGCTGACCCTCTTGATCTCTACAACGTCATCAGATACCAGACGGTGTCCTCTTCGGATCAACTCTAAAGCTGCTTCACTCTTACCGATCCCACTCTCTCCTGTGATCAGGATTCCTTCACCAAATACATCGACCAAAACTCCATGGATCGTGATGCTTGGAGCCAATACAGTTCCCAGCCATCGGATCACTTCTGCCATAAATTCAGATGTCGCATCCTGAGATATCAAAACCGGTACCCCATACTCTTTCGCAACTTTTATCATCATCTCACTTGGATGCAGATTCCTGCAAAATACGATAACTGGAATTCCCGCTCCGATAAATCTTTTATAAATATTTTTCGCATTTTCAACATCTTTTTCTACCTCTTCAATAAAAAGGTGTTCTGCTTTTCCGATGATCTGAACTCGATTCTGTGCAAAATTTTCAAAAAAACCTGCCAACTGTAATGCTGGACGGTTGATCTCTGCCTGTTCAATGTAAACTTCTTTTGAATTGATCTCTGGTGTTACTTCTTTTAAATTTAATTCCTTGACCATATCATATACTGATACTCTATGCTCTTTATCCATAATCTTTCTCTCTTTCTGCACCCTTGATTGTCTGTCTCTTTCTCTATTTTAACATATTTCCTTACTGCTTGGAATCGTGAAAAAACCCATAAATAGACTCTGCAGTACTTTGATTCATGCCAGGAACATTTAAAAGTTCCGTAACTGTTGCTGTCTTGATCTGTCCAAGATCTTTAAAATACTTCATTAATTCTTTTCGTCTCTTTGGTCCAACACCTTTGATGTCATCAAGAACAGAATGTACTTGCCCTTTTGCACGCAATGATCTGTGATATTCGATCGCAAAACGATGGGCTTCATCCTGTATCCTTGTCACAAGTAAAAATGCTTCGCTGTTTGGCGCAAATATGATTTCCTCGTTGTTATAATACAAGCCTCTCGTTCTATGATCATCATCTTTGACCATTCCACATACTGGAATATCAAGTCCCAAATGATCCAGCACACGAAGTGCAACATTGACCTGTCCTTTTCCTCCATCCATCATCAGAATATCCGGAAATTTTGTAAAACTGCCAAGTGTAGTGTCTTTTCCTTGTTCTTTCAGTTCTTCTAGCTCTTTCTTTCCATGAAGAAATCTTCTGGTCAAAACTTCTTCCATACTGGCATAGTCATCCGGACCTTCAATGGTTCTTAAACGAAACTTACGATAATCTCTTCTTCTTGCTTTTCCTCTTTCAAATACGACCATGGATGCTACGGTCTGAAATCCACTGATATTAGAAGTATCAAATGCCTCCATTCGATTCAAGCCTTCCATCCCGAGCAATTCTTCAATCTCATGAACTGCCCCGATCGTCCTTCTTTCTTCCCGTTTGATCTTTTCACGATCCATTCTTAATACATTCTGGGCATTTTCCTTTGCCATCTCTACCATCTTGTGTTTTTGCCCACGCACTGGTATCTTAAAATGTACTTTTGCTCCTCGTTTCTTCGACAACCATTCTTCAATGATCTCCTTTTCTGAAATATCATGTTCCAGAAAGATTTCCCCTGGAAGATAAGGTGTCCCCGCATAAAACTGTTTAACAAAAGCTCCTAAAACTTCTTCCTTTGAACTTTCCTCGTCTGCTTCCATATGAAAATGTTCTCTTCCAAGAAGCTTTCCTTGGCGGATAAAGAAAATAGATACGACAACATCCTTATCATCCTGTGCCATTGCAATAATGTCACGGTCCTCAAACGCATACGTATTGATCTTCTGACGGTCCATGATCCGCTCAATACTCTTGAGCAAATCTCTGTATTCCATCGCCTGTTCAAATTCCAGTTCATCCGATGCTTTTTGCATTTTCCCCTGAAGCATTTTTGCAACCTGTTTATAATTTCCATTTAGAAACTTGATTGTTTCTTCGATCTGTTTTGCATATTCTTCCTTGGATATATATCCTTGGCATGGTGCATCACACTGCTTGATCTGATAGTACAGGCAAGGCCTGTCCTTCCCTGTATCTTTTGGAAGTCTTCGGTTACAGGTACGGATCTTAAAGATCTTGCGAAGCAGCTCGATCGTATCATTTACTGCTCCTGCACTCGTATAAGGTCCGAAATACTTTCCTCCATCTGCTTTCATCTTCCTTGCCAGCATGATTCTTGGAAATTCTTCATTGACCGTTACTTTAATGTAAGGATAGCCTTTGTCATCTTTCAGTTTTGTATTATATTTTGGATGATGCTCTTTGATCAGATTGTTCTCTAGCACTAAAGCTTCCAGTTCTGAATCCGTGATGATATATTCAAAATAAGCAACATTCTTTACCATATGCTGAATCTTCACAGACAGATTCCGGCTGTCTTGAAAATACTGACGCACACGATTACATAACTTGATCGCTTTTCCAACGTAAATGATCTCATCTTTGCTATTATGCATCAAATAAACTCCAGGCTTTGCCGGAAGCTTCTTTAATTCCTGCTGAATATCAAACATGAACTTCCCTCCATCTTTATTCTGTATATTTTATGGCTGCAAAGGTGAAAAAAACGCGCTATACATTAACGGGAGCACTTCTTGCAACCCTAGCCGGACTCATAGCAAGTGTGATACTGGCAGGGAGCATGATCTAAAAAGAATTGTGAGCAAACTGGCTGTTATACAGATTCTCATAAAATCCTTTTTGAGCAAGCAGCTCTTCGTGGGTTCCCTGTTCTACAATAGTACCATGATTCATAACCAGAATAAGATCAGCATCACGAATAGTTGATAATCTATGTGCAATAATAAAGCTGGTCCGTCCACGCATCAGATGGTCCATAGCCTTTTGAATCTCTAATTCTGTACGGGTATCTACACTGGATGTTGCTTCATCTAGAATCAGTAGGGATGGATTAGCCAAAATAACCCGTGCAATTGTAAGAAGCTGCCGCTGCCCTTGAGAGAGATTTGTACCATCTTCTTCCAAAATAGTATCATAGCCTTCCGGCATGGTACGAATGAAATGATCCACTCTGGCTGCTTTCGCCGCTTCATAAATTTGTTCCTCTGTAGCATCAAACTTACTATATGCAATGTTTTCGCGGATACTTCCTCTAAACAACCAGGCATCCTGCAAAACCATACCAAATAATTTGCGGACATCAGAGCGACGCATGGTTTGAATGTCTACACCATCAATGGTGATATGTCCTCTTTGAATATCATAAAAGCGCATTAGGAGATTAACAAGAGTGGTTTTACCGGCGCCTGTAGGACCTACGATAGCCACTTTATCCCCAGAGTGCAGATTAATATTGATGTTCTTCATTAAAATCTTATCATCCGAGTAGCCAAAACGTACATTATTAAAAACAATTTCCCCCTTCGGTTGTGTGAGCACTTGCTGTAAAGCTGTCTCTGTATGTTCTTCTTCCATATCCATGATTTCAAAAAAGCGTTTGCCGGATGCAGCAGCAGACTGCATCAAATTCCAAATATATGCACATTCGATCAAAGGCTCCCCTGCTTTATCCAAATACTGAATAAAGGCTTGTACGGTGCCGATAGAAAGCTGGCCATGTAAAATAGAAAAACCACTGAGTATAGCAATGAGTGTGTAGCCAATGCTATTTACAAAACGTACTGCCGGGGATACGATGAACATGGAGATCTGCATTCGGTAACTGGCATCGCACATCTTTTCATTCAGCACATCAAAATCTGCAATTGCAAGTTTCTCCTGGCTGAATGCCTTGATGATGAGTTGCCCGGTGAAGGATTCCTCAACATTGGCATTTACATGTCCCAAAGCTTCTTGGTTATTTATAAAGTTTGTAAGTGAATGCCTGGAAATCCATGACGTTACCAGTGTAGATATACCTACAGTAATTAACGAAATCAAGGTAAACAATGGACTAATATACAGCATCATCACAACGGCGCCGATCATTGAGAGAAAAGCAGTGATAAATTGTCCGAGACCTTCTCGCAAGACTTCTTCCACTTTCTCAATGTCATTTGTGGCACGGCTTAGAACTTCTCCTTTCTCTGTGGCATCATAAAAGCGCAGTGGCAATCGGCTCATCTTACTGCTTAGATCTTTCCGCATATGGAGGCATATGGTTTCGGAAATGGATGCCATCTGATATTGTTCCAAATATTTCAGTGCAAAATGGAAAATATATAGCGTTAATAGTAGAAAAACAAGTGTTCCCATGGTTTGTAAATTTATTTGAAACACCGTTCCTTTGCTTACAGCGGTTTTAATTCCTTCTGCAATATGATCAATGGTTGCCGCCAACAGCATTGGTGTTGCCAGGGCTATGCAAGAACTGAGTACAACAGAAACTAAAACAAGTATCAATTTCCCATGCTGCTTTTCCAAAAGATAGGCGGCTAGCCTCCTTAATATATTTTTCTTCATTTCGATTTACCTCCCATAAGTTCTGCTTCACTAAGCTGCGATGCGGCTATCTGTTGATAAACAGGGCAGTTTTGCATCAATTCCTGATGTGTTCCGCTTCCAACGGCACGTCCCTGATCCAGCACGATAATCCGGTCAGCGTCCATGATAGTGCTGATGCGTTGTGCTATGATGATTACCGTAGCATCCTTTATTTCATTCCGAAGGGCGTTGCGAAGCATAGCATCTGTTTTGAAATCCAATGCCGAAAAACTATCATCAAATACATAAATTTCGGGTTTACGTACCAAGGCACGTGCGATGGCGATCCGCTGCTTTTGACCTCCGGATAAATTCGCACCGGCCTGTGCCACGTAAGATTGGTATTGCTTTTCTTTTTCCATAATAAAACTATGGGCCTGAGCAACAGACGCGGCATGTTCTATCTCGGCTGCAGAAGCTGTTTCTTTGCCATAACGTATGTTGCTATTGATCGTGCCACGAAACAAGAAGGATTTTTGCGGAACAAAACCAATCTTATTTCTTAGAGCTTTTTGTGAATAATCGCGTACATTTATACCATCTATTAAAATACAACCTTCCTGAACGTCAAAAAAACGAGGAATCAGGTTGGCAATGGTTGATTTGCCGGAACCTGTACTTCCAATGATTGCGGTTACTTCACCGGGATTAGATATAAAGGAAATATCTTTTAGAATCGCTTCCTCTGCACCAGGATAGCGGAAAGTTACATGTCGAAATTCTAACTGGGCACGAGAACTTTCTGAAATCGGTCCGGTTTCTTTAATGTCTGCAATTTCCGGCTGATAGTCAAGCACTTCATTGATTCGTTCTGCACAAGAGGATGCCCTTGGTAATTCAATATAAACAAGGACTGCCATAGTCCAGGTATAAAGAATAATGGTCAGATATTCGATCAACGCAAAAATACTGCCAATTTCCATAACGCCCTTTGTTGTTTCAACACCTCCAAACCAAAGGATGATTATAATACCAAGGTTAGTCAGTAAAGTTAGGAAAGGGAGTAAAACCGCAAAAACTCTACCTACACGGATTGATACCGAACAATAATCACTTGCAGCAGTTCCAAAACGTTCATTTTCATAGTGTTCTCTGTTGAAAGCCCGGATGACACGTACCCCGGTGAAAATTTCTCTAAGGATTCGTGTCAGATTGTCCATCTTACTCTGCATGGTTCGAAACAGAGGGACAGCCCGTCCTCCAATGACGTATGCAATGATCAGTACGATTATAATAATAGCCAGCATAAGCAGGCCCATGCGAAGGTTTGTCTGTATAGCTAAAATCACACCTACCATCGCCATGATGGGAGCAGGAATCATTTGTAAAATAATCATTAGTGTGGAACGCTGAATAACAGAAATATCATTGGTACAGCGAATGACAAGTGAAGCCGTACCGAATTTCTGCAAGTCGCTCAAGGAATAATCCTGTAATTTTACAAATGCATTTCTCCGTATATCACGCGCAAATCGCGAAACAGCTTTCGATGCAAAGGTAACAGATGCGAAATAGGCAATCCCACCTATGAGTGCTACAGCGAACATCAGGATGCCCATTTGATAGATGTAAGAATCATTGCCGGTCAACGCTCCTTTATCAATAATTTTTGCTACAATAGTCGGTAGATAGAGAACCGAAAAATTGTTAATGACAACGCATAAAATGGCGGCAGTCAGTATTCCTTTGTGTGGATTCATAAATCGTAAGAGTTTTTTTAAAATATACACCTCCGTTTTTGTTTGTTTTTTCTTATAATTCTATTTGCCTTGACTTTTGCGGCAGTACACAGTATAGTCTGTATAGTTGCTTGACAGTCAAGAGGGAGATGAAGAAAAAATGAAAAAAGAAAAGCAAAATGAACTTCTCAGAATCAGTGAGTTTGCTGAGATTGCTGAAGTGAGCCGAAAAGGTCTTATTTTTTACGATAACATTGGAGTTTTTTCCCCAGAATATACAGCCCCCAATGGATATCGGTATTATTCTCATGAGCAGATTTATTTGATTTCTGTCATTAGTATGTTGAGAGAACTGGATACACCCCTTCGACAAATTCAAGAATATATGCAGAATAGCACACCGGGAAATGCGGTGACATTGTTGGAAAAACAAGGGGCAAAAATCGAACAGAAAATCATACAACTGCAAAGAATACAGAATATGCTTCAAATCAAGTTAGAGAGACTAAAAACAGGGGTGGAAACGCAAATTTCTGACATTCGTATCATTGAACAAAAAGAGATGCCGTTATTTATCAGTGACCCTTTCTCCCTTCCGAAAAAATGTATTATGGATGATATATGGAGCAGTTTTTATAGGAAATGCAAAGAAAAGGAACTTACATTTGGCTACCCGGAAGGATTTATGGTAAACCATGATGATTTATGTATGGGCCGGACAAACATTGCAACACATATCATTTGGCATGTTGGGAAGAAAGGGGACGCCAATGCTTGTATGCCCGCGGGAAAATATCTGACCATTTGCGGAAGGGGGAGTTTTGGCGATACAGAACCACTTTATCAGGCATTGCTGGATTATGTAAAGAACCAAAATCTTACGATTGTAGGTCATGCATATGAGGAACGATTGATTGATGAGATTGCGTCTAAAGATAAAGAGATTCAAAAAATCGAAGTAAAAATGCAGGTTTTATAGTTGAAAGAGGAA
>OLDL01000330.1_pt1 | contig 14266 bp, 10 predicted proteins | sample 1608631 | NCBI WGS metagenome assembly OLDL01 (sample SAMN02674964, study PRJEB24791) | human gut metagenome, SKBSTL008 | isolation source: stool | host: Homo sapiens | place: USA
TCCCCTGTCAGATCACGATAGAACATTACTTCTGTCATGGCCATATATGGAAATATCCACAAAAGTGCAATATAGAATGTAAAAACAGAAAGAAACATCAATGGGATAAAGCTTATCTTCAGCATCAGATATCTTCCGAAGTTTCCATGCATCATCTCCAGACTCTCTTTCATAGCCTCTGTACTTTTCAATTCCGGCTTATCTGCCAAAATATAATAAGTCATCTCCAGAGGAATGACCAGAATCTGATAAACAATCATTCCAACGATCATCAGAACAACACCTGTATACAGCCAGGTAATCAGCACCTCCACAGAAGCATCTTCACCCGGAAGATTCGCATTACTGTAAATCGTATAGGGCAGCATGGTAAGCAGATTCAGTACTGCCATAAAAAATCCGGCAACGATCACTCTGTCCGGGTGATGTCTGTAAAAATAAAACAGATCATTTAATGAATATGCTTTCCCTCTGGCAATATTCAGATACATATAATTCATACCTGCCGCTACCACATTGATCAGCAGAGTCAGAATAAATGTAAATGCATACGACAACACAATATCAATTGTTTCCTCTCCCGGAAATAAAGCCGAAGATATCATGCTGCTGATCAGGGCCAGCGCCTGAACTGCAACAAATGCCAAGATCAGTATCCCATATTTTCCTGACATGGCCTGCTTCGCATAGTTTTTTAATTCACGTCTCGATGTCATGTAATTCTCCTAAATCAGTCTGCCAGACCAAAGGCATCATGTACTGCATTCATTGCGCGCACGCCGTCCTTTTCATTGATCAGAACTGTCACACGAATCTCGGATGTAGAAATCATGTTGATGTTTACGCCCTCATTATAGAGGCTCTCAAACATCTTTGCAGCTACTCCGGGATTACTCATCATTCCTGCACCTACGATGGAAAGCTTCGCAATATTTCTCTCAGAATGAAGCTCTGCAAATCCAAGTCTTGCCTGATTTGCATCCAGAACTGCAACTGCATCATCCAGATCATTTCCATCTACTGTGAAAGAAATATCCTTTCTGCCCGCACGTCCGATAGACTGCAGGATCACATCTACATTAATATTCTTCTTCGCAAGGGTATCAAATAATTTAAAAGCTACACCCGGCTCATCCTTTAATCCGATTACCGCAATTCTCACTGCATCTGTATCCAGCGCAACACCGCTGATCAACATTCTCTCCACTGTAACTTCCTCCTTTACCACAGTTCCTTCACTGTTGTTTAAACTTGAACGTACCACAAGCGGCACGCCATATTTCTTCGCCATCTCCACAGAACGGTTGTGAAGCACACCTGCCCCGAGAGTCGCAAGGTCAAGCATTTCATCGTAAGTGATCTCTTTGAGCTTTCTTGCTTTCGGAACCTTACGCGGATCTGCTGTGTAAACACCATCTACATCTGTATAGATTTCACAGGCATCTGCATGAAGAGCAGCCGCAAGAGCAACCGCTGTTGTGTCAGAACCGCCTCTTCCAAGAGTCGTATAATCATCATACTTGTCAACTCCCTGGAAGCCGGTAACTATTACAATCTTTTTGCTGTCCAGCTCTCTTCTGATACGCTCTGTATCAATTCTTTTTAAACGTGCATTTCCATGACTGCTTGTCGTATGCATGGAAACCTGAAAAGCATTCAGGGAAACCGCAGGAACTCCCAGTTTATCCATCGCCATTGCCATCAGTGCAACAGACATCTGTTCTCCAATGGTAAAGAGCATATCCATCTCTCTTTTCGGCGGCTTCTCATTGACATCCTTTGCCATAGTGATCAGTTCATCCGTATATTTCCCCATTGCGGACAGAACGACAACCACGTCATTTCCTTTTCTGTACTCTTCTATACAGCGGTTGGCAACATTAAAGATACGTTCTTTATTTGCAACCGATGTACCGCCAAATTTCTTGACAATCAACATTGTTTTACTTCCTCCATAATAAGTTTACAGGAAAGAGAAGATTCTCATATCTTCCCTTTCCTGTTCTGTTTACAGTAATCACTGTACAAATATTTATCTGAAGTATTGTATCAGTGTCCACCTTATCAGGCACACTATATGATACACGAAATCTGTCAGTTTATCAATCTTTAACTCGAATCTTTGCAAGTACCTGATCTCCGATCTGAGCCAGTTTCTCTTCAAATGCTCCCTGTGTCATTTCATCAGTGATAAATGCACGTTCCTGTGGAAGCTGTCCCAGGCTGATGATCTCAACATCACCAAATACCTTCTTCGCTTCTTCTGCTGCTTCTTTTTTAATTCTCACAAAAAATCTTCCTGTCACTTCATCCAGTGGTTTCAGTACTGCCGGAGTGCTGTTCCAGTTTGTCACAATGTTAACATGGAGATGTTTTGCAGCATCCACAATATCACCAACTACAGCACTTGCTGTAGGCAGTTTACCTGCACCGCTTCCATAGAACATGGCATCTCCAAGCATATTTCCATGTACAAATACTGCATTAAACACATCATTTACACTGTAAAGAGGGCTGTTCTGGCCGAGCATAAACGGTGCTACCATTGCATAACAGGTTCCGTCTGCCAGTCTGCGGCTGGTTCCAAGAAGTTTGATGGTTCTGCCAAGCTTCGCAGCATACTCCATATCTTCAGGTGTAATCTTTGTAATTCCCTCTGTATAAATATCTTCAAAATCAAAATATCTCTCATAAGCAAGAGAGGAAAGGATTGCGATCTTACGGCATGCATCGTATCCTTCCACGTCGGCGGTAGGATCTGCCTCTGCATAACCCTTCTGCTGTGCTTCCTTTAATACAGTGTCAAATTCACAGCCTTCTGTGCTCATCTTATAAAGCATGTAGTTGGTAGTTCCGTTCAGGATACCTGTTACTTCGTCAATCTCATCTCCTGTAAGGGAAGAATTGATGACACGAATGATCGGGATTCCGCCGCCACAGCTTGCTTCAAATAAGAAGTTAATGCTCTTTTCCTTTGCAATATCCATCAGCTCGCGGCCATGCTTTGCAACCAGAGCCTTATTGGAAGTGCAGACATTTTTTCCTGCCAGAAGTGCCTTCTTTACAAAAGTATAAGCAGGCTCCACACCGCCCATAACCTCTACTACAATATCTACTTCCGGATCACTGACGATCTGTTCATAATCATGGACCAGAACCTTCTCTACCGACTGTCCCGGAAAATCACGAAGATCCAGAACATATTTTACATGAAGTTCCTGTCCGGCACGTCTGGAAATGCTCTCTTTATTTTCATTTAATACTTCAAATACACCGCTTCCAACTGTGCCATATCCTAAAATTGCTACATTGATCATTTTCTTTTACTCCCTGCCTAATATTTTCAGATAATGAATTCCTTCATTCTGTTCAATCGTCTCTACCATTGCTTCTGCATCCCCCTCGCCCGGAAGAATGTCCACACTCAGAGTAAGTGTGGCAATCCCATTGATAGGAATACTCTGATGAATGGTGAGAATGTTTCCATGAAACCGTGCAATCGTCTGCAGGACAACCGACAAAAGCCCCGGTTCATCGTCCATCTGGATAATAAAGGTGATCGTCTTTCCCCTTGTCTCTTCATGAAATGGAAAAATATCATCTTTGTATTTGTAGAAAGAGCTTCTGCTGATTCCTGTGCGCTCTGCTGCATCCTGTACAGTGTCCACTTTGCCGGAGTCCAGAAGCTTCTTTGCCTCCACCACCTTCAGCAGGACTTCCGGAACTGCTCGTTCCCTCACTACAAAATATTTCTTTTTCTCTGTTACTGGTTTCTGCATATCAATTTACCTGTCCGTTCTTTAAAGACATTTGTTTTTACACACTGGATATATTATCACACCACACAAAAATACGCAAGAAATATATTCTGCTGAATCATTATGGCGCACACACGAAAAAGGCTGTCCTGATTTCAGACAGCCTTTTTTATTCTTTTATTTCTTCAGTGCGATCCATTTCAGATATGCATTGATGAAAATATCAATTCCTCCGTCAAGTACTGCATCCACATTTCCGGTCTCCTCGTTTGTACGATGATCCTTTACCATGGTATATGGCTGCATAACATAAGAACGGATCTGATTTCCCCATCCGATATCTGTCACCTCACCGCGGATACCGGAGAGTTTTTCCTCTGCCTCCTGCTGTTTGAGAAGATACAGCTTGGCTTTCAGCATCTGCATGGCTTTATCTTTATTCATGTGCTGAGAACGTTCATTCTGACACTGTACCACGATTCCGGTAGGATAATGTGTGATACGGATGGCAGATGATGTCTTGTTGATATGCTGACCGCCGGCACCACTGCTTCGATAAGTGTCAATACGGATCTCATCGTCATTGATCTCTACATCCAGATCCTTCTTGATATCCGGCATAACATCACAGGATACAAAAGATGTCTGTCGCTTACCTGCTGCATTGAAAGGAGAAATACGCACCAGACGGTGAACTCCCTTCTCTGATTTCAGATAACCGTAAGCATTTGTTCCGTTTACCTGGAAAGTAACAGATTTGATACCCGCCTCATCGCCGTCCAGATAATCCAGCACTTCCAGGGTAAATCCTTTCTTATCTGCCCAGCGGCTGTACATACGGTAAAGCATACCGCACCAGTCACAGGCCTCTGTTCCGCCTGCACCTGCATTCAGCTTAATGATAGCATTCTCACTGTCATATTCTCCGGAAAGAAGTGTCTTGATACGGATATTGTCAAAATCCTTCTGAAACTCATCCAGCATTTCCTGAATCTCAGGAATCAGTGCAGGATCGTTCTCCTCATATCCCATCTCGATCATGGTTTCCATATCTTCCATCTGTGTAACCAGATTCTGATAGGTCTCCATATCATCTTTCATGTCTTTTAATTCTTTCATTTTCTTCTGGGAAACTTCTGCATCATCCCAGAAATCAGGCGCTTCCATTTCGCGCTCTAATTCTTCGACCTTCTGCTCTTTGTTAGCCAGGTCAAAGTGAATCCCTCACTTCCACTAATGGTTCTGTATAAGTCGCAAGAATGCTCTTGAACTGGTCTAATTCAACCACAGCTTCACCCACTTTCTTATTATAAATATTCTCTGTCGGACTCCCTGTGGATAACCGACTGAATTGCTATAGATTATAGCAGTCCTGATAAATAATTCGTTTAAAATAATAACATATCTTTAAGCAAATTACAAACAAAGAATTACACATAAAGCCTGTGTAATTTATGAGAAGAAGCTCTCTGCAACACTTATATCTGCAATATATCCCACTGTTCCTGTCATATAGATAGTTCCGTCCTCTTCCATATCGATCTGTATCATTCCGCCCGGCTGATTTACATTAATACGGGATTCCACCAGTCCCAGCTTATAGGCTGCCGCTGCTGCCGCACAGCTTCCTGTTCCGGAAGCCTTTGTATATCCGGAGCCTCTTTCCCAGATTTCAATCTCCAGATTTCCCTTGTCGACCTGACGGCAGATCTGCAGGTTCATTCTCTCCGGAAATTCATCTGCATTTTCCACATAAGGTCCCAGATTCTTTACAGCTTCTGCACTTACATTGTCTGTAAAAATAATGCAGTGTGGATTACCAACTGTCAGGCAGGTAGCCTTGTATTCTTTTCCATGGAATACGAAATTCTCCTTAATTACTTCACGAACTTCACCGGAAACAGGGATATCGCTGGAGATAAAAGATGGTTTTCCCATGTTTACTTTAAATTCCGTTGCCCGGCTGTTCAGGCATTCCACATGAATCGTGCCTGACATAGTTTCAATGTCAAATTTTTTCTCAGTAATATATCCATTATCCATCAGATATTTGGCAAAAATACGCACGCCGTTTCCACTGATGGCAGATTCACTTCCGTCTGCGTTAAAAATACGCACGCCCAATTTCCCATCAATTTCTACCGGTCCATAGAGCACACCGTCAGCGCCAAGCCCAAATCCTCTCTGGCAGAGAAGTGCAATCTTCTTTCCCTGAAGCTGTACCTGATTTTTCTTCGGATCAAGAATCAGATAATCGTTTCCAAGTCCCTGATATTTACTCATAATAATTGTATTTGCCATAACCATATCTCTCCTTCTGATTTATAATCCCGGATACTTCCCGCTTTTGTATCTGCATCGATAATCAATTGTCGGGCAATCTTTCCAACTCACTTCACCACTTGTCTGAGTCCCCACCCACTGCTTATTGCTCTTCGCAATTGAAGCAGGGGGCTTACTTGATTCGGTTAAATTTTGTGTCAGGTAATTTTCTCATATCACATCCTGACTTTATATTCATTATATTTTATTATTTTTACCATGTATATAGAGTAAAATGCTTAAAATATTGCAAAAAATGCTCTGTAGGTATTACAAAAAAGACCATTATATCAGTTCTCTGATATAACAGCCTTACAGCAGCATCACTCCTCTCTGTTCAGTTTTCTATTTCTTTACCCTATTTCGAAATAGTTACAAAGTTTTTACGATTACTTTGTAATTGCATGATACTATTATCGTGTAATAATGTCAATATCTTTGTAGCATATTTTCTCAGAAATTATAAAATATATTCGTTACTATTTGTTACATTCTTAGTAATAATTGTACATTTGCGCATTAAATGATATGATTATACCATGAATCAAACTTTTCCCTCCGCTTATTGCTTTCCACTGCTTATTTCTTTTCACAATCTCCACAGGGGACTTGCTTGATTCGATTAAATAATCATTGCAGATATCGGAGGCAGATATGTTATTATCAGAACAGTTCTATCAGACAGAAAAAACAGGATACCTGAACGAACAATTCCGACTTTTTCATCTTAAAGACCAGACCAGAAAGGAATTCTCTTACCATTATCATGATTTTCACAAGGTAGTTATCTTCATCTCCGGCAAGGCTGCTTATCATATAGAAGGAAAAGCTTATCAACTGAAACCATGGGACATTCTTCTGGTAAACCGCCATGCCATCCACCGCCCGGAGATTGATTCATCTGTTCCATATGAACGTTTTATTCTCTGGATCCAAAACGATATTCCCTGGCAGGAACTGCTGAAATGCTTCCAGAAAGCAAATGACCGAAGCTATAATCTGGTACGTCTGAACTCTGCTCTTCAGGAAAAGATGAAAGACATCCTGTTTGAACTGGAAAATTCTGCAAAATCCGATGAATATGGAAGGGAAATCCTGACACAGTCACTTTTTCTTCAGTTTATGGTTTATCTGAACCGTATCTTTCTGGAAAAGCAGTACATTTTTGATAAAAAATCCTACACCTTTGACTCGCAGATTGCCAGTATCCTTCAGTATATCAACCACAATCTGAAAGAAGATCTGTCTGTAGAAACGCTTTCTGCCAGATATTATGTAAGCAAGTACCATCTGATGCGGAAGTTCAAACAAGAAACCGGCTATACCCTTCATAATTATATTGTAAACAAGCGGCTTCTTATGGCACGTACTCTGATCTCAAATGGAATGCCTGTGACAAAAGCAGCACAGGAAAGCGGGTTCACAGAATACAGCACTTTTTCCCGGGCATACCGTAAACAGTTCAAAACCACCCCCAGCGAAGAACTGCCTCATTATAGCAATCCTCTAAAATAATGCATCCACTACTTTTACACAACAATTCCATAACACAAAAAAGATGTAACCATGTCTGAAAGACTGTTTCCTCTCAGACATAATTACATCTTTTATTGTTCTCAGGTCGGGCAGATATTCGCGCTCCGCTTACTGTTTCACTTTCTTCTTCGCTGTCGCACAGTAGAATACGAATCCCAGCAGTACCAGTGCCACGATCATCCATCCGGCCAGTGCTGCTGTTCCCAGACCTGCAAATTTATCATAGTAACCTTTCAGATAGATCACAATGATAATCGCCGGAATTCCATAGGCAACATAATTTTTCAGACATTTCGGGAATTTCATGCCTGTACCGGCATTCACCTCTGCAATGAAATTGTCCCATCCCCATCCGTTCTTTCTGGTACAAAACAGAAGGTAACCAAGACTTCCAAGAGGAAGAAGGTTATTAGAAACAATAAAGTCTTCCAGATCCATGATGTTGCTTCCATCTCCGAATGGCTGGAATCCGGAAAGTACATTGAATCCAAGCACACATGGAATGCTTAAGATCACAACAAGAACTGCGCAGACAACAACACTCTTTTTACGGTTCCAGCCAAACAGTTCCATATTAAACACGATCAGGTTCTCAAATACAGCAATGATCGTTGAAACCGCAGCAAATGTCAGAAACAGGAAGAACAGACTTCCCCACAAAGCCCCTCCGCTCATCTTTGCAAAAATATTGGGCAGAGTGATAAAGATAAGGCTTGGACCTGCATCCGGCTGGATTCCATAGGAGAAGCATGCCGGAATAATGATAAATCCTGCTGTCAGCGCAACAAAAGTATCGAGTACGGTGATGCTTACCGCCTCTCCGGTAAGGCTTCTGGATTTGTCCAGATAACTTCCGAAGATCAGCATGGCACCAATACCAATGGATAATGTAAAGAATGACTGACTCAATGCCGCAAATACTACATTACCAACTCCTGCTTCCTTAATCTTCTGAAAATCAGGAATCAGATAGAAGCGGATTCCTTCTCCCGCGCCTTCCATCATTACTGAATGAACCGCAAGGATCACCATAATGATAAGCAGTGCACTCATCATTACTTTGGAGATTTTTTCAATACCATTTTGCAATCCCATGAAACAGACTGCAAATCCGATCAGACAGATGATCACCATCCATAACATCATCGTCGGTGCATTTCCCAACATATCGGAAAAAGACTGTGTTACTGCTTCCGGAGTCGCTCCAACGAAATCTCCCCGCAGACTCTTCACACAATAGTAGATCATCCATCCTCCTACTGTTGTGTAAAACATCATCAGCATATAACATCCAATAATACCAATAAATTTCAATGGCTTCCAGCCGCTTCCTGCAGGTGCCAGTTTGTCAAAACATTTCGCAACACTTGTGTGGCTTCCCCGTCCTACCGCAAATTCTGCTACCAGAACCGGAATACCGAGAATAACCAGAAAACATAAGTAGATCAGGATAAAGGCCGCGCCTCCATATGCCCCGCAGATATACGGAAACTTCCACACGTTTCCAATACCGATGGCACATCCTGCTGACACCAGGATAAAACCAAGGCGTGAGCCGAAAGACTCTCTTTTCATACTGTTTTTCCCCCTTTATGGAATTGTTATGTGACTGTTCATCAATCATAATCACATAGCTGTGGATGTACTGAACAGTTCAGACAGATATTCACAATCTGCCAATTCAACGCGCTAACGTGTTTTTGCGCACGATAAAAGGGCCTCATGATTCAGCCCTTTTATTTTGCAGCAGACATGATCTGCTCACAATGTTCTTTTTACAAAATCATTACTGCCCGCTCTGTAGTAATGAACTCACCACATACAGAAATGGGAATCTTCTCAACTGAGATAAATGAGTCAGGCCTTATTCTTACGTCCACAGCACTGTTTGTATTTCTTACCGCTTCCACATGGGCAGGGATCGTTCGGATATACTTTGATTTCTTTTCTCTGAACCGGTTTCTTAGGACCGGCACTGTCATCCTTGTTTGTTCCGGTAACTTTAGCTACCTGTTCACGCTCGATCTTCTGCTCTACATGTACATGGTACAGCATACGAAGAGTATCTTCCTGAATGGATGTGATCATCTCGTTGAACATATCAAATGCACTCATTTTATATTCAACAACCGGATCTCTCTGTCCATAAGCAGCAAGTCCGATACCCTGACGAAGGATTTCCATATCATCAATGTGATCCATCCACTTGCTGTCAATGCATTTCAGAAGTACAACTCGCTCTAATTCACGAAGCTGCTCCGGTTCCGGGAACTCTGCTTCTTTTTCTTCATAGAGCTTCACTGCCTCTTCTTTCAGTTCATGTCTGATCTCATCGCGTTTCTTGCCTTTTACACTCTCAGCTGTAAGCGGTCTGATCGGAATGATCGGAGTAAGAACACCGTTAAATTCATTCAGATCCCACTCTTCAGAATCTACATCATCAGAGAAACACATATCAACATAAGTATCCACTGTATCCTGGATCATCTTATAGATTGCTTCGCGCATATTCTCACCGTCGAGAACCTGACGACGTTCTTTGTAGATGATCTCACGCTGTTCATTGTTTACCTGGTCATAATCAAGAAGATTCTTACGGATACCAAAGTTGTTAAACTCAATCTTCTCCTGAGCTTTCTCAATTGCATTGGAAAGCATCTTGTGCTCAATCTGTTCATTCTCTGCAACACCAAGAGATGTAAAGATCTTCATCAGTCTCTCAGAACCGAACAGACGCATCAGGTCATCTTCCAGGGAAATATAGAAACGGGATTCACCCGGATCTCCCTGACGTCCGGAACGTCCGCGAAGCTGATTATCAATACGTCTGGACTCATGACGTTCTGTACCGATGATCATCAGACCACCTGCATTTCTTGCCACATCATCCAGCTTGATATCTGTACCACGACCAGCCATGTTAGTGGCGATCGTAACTGCTCCTGCCTGACCTGCCTGTGAGACAATCTCTGCCTCAAGTTCATGGAACTTGGCATTCAATACATTATGTTTGATTCCCTGTCTCTTCAGCATACGGCTGAGAAGCTCGGAAGTTTCAATCGTAATGGTACCGACCAGTACAGGCTGCTGTTTCGCATGAGCTTCCACTACAGCATTGACAACTGCGTTGAATTTCTCTTTCTTTGTCATATAAACAGCATCTTCATGGTCAACTCGGATAACCGGTCTGTTAGTCGGGATCTCTACAACGTCCATTGCATAGATATCACGGAATTCTTTCTCCTCTGTGACAGCTGTACCGGTCATACCGCCCTTCTTATCATATTTATTAAAGAAGTTCTGGAAAGTGATGGTTGCCAGAGTCTTGCTCTCACGTTTGATCTTAACATGCTCTTTCGCTTCGATTGCCTGATGAAGACCATCTGAGTAACGGCGTCCCGGCATGATACGTCCGGTGAATTCATCAACAATAAGAATTTCATCATCTTTAACTACATAATCCTGATCCTTATGCATCAGGTTATGGGCACGAAGTGCAAGTGTAATATTATGCTGAATCTCCAGATTCTCCGGATCTGCCAGGTTTTCAATATGGAAAAATTTCTCAACCTTATGAACGCCCTGCTCTGTAAGGTTTACGATCTTATCTTTTTCATTTACAACGAAGTCACCTGTCTCGATAACTTCTTCACCCATGATGGCTGCCATCTTGGTCATCTCATGGCTGGCTTCACCGCGCTCTAACTGCTGAGCAAGGATATCGCAGGCCTCGTATAACTTGGTTGACTTACCGCTCTGTCCGGAAATGATCAGAGGGGTACGTGCCTCGTCGATGAGAATGGAGTCGACCTCATCGATGATACAGTAGTGCAGATCTCTCTGTACCAGCTGTTCTTTATAGATAACCATGTTGTCACGCAGATAATCGAAACCGAGTTCGTTGTTCGTAACATAGGTAACATCACAGTTGTATGCAGCACGACGCTCATCCTGCTTCATATCATTTAAAACAACACCGACTGTCAGGCCAAGAAACTCATGGATCTTTCCCATTTCTTCCGCATCTCGTTTAGCCAGGTAATCGTTGACTGTTACGACATGCACACCTTTGCCTTCCAGTGCATTTAAATATGACGGAAGTGTGGCGACAAGTGTTTTACCTTCACCTGTTCTCATCTCTGCGATACGTCCCTGATGGAGAATGATACCACCGATAAGCTGCACACGGAAATGTTCCATTCCAAGAACACGCTTGCCTGCTTCACGTACAACCGCAAATGCCTCAGGAAGCAGATCATCCAGTGTCTCTCCCTCTTCAAGACGTTTCTTAAATTCTCTTGTTTTTCCTCTGAGTTCTTCGTCGCTTAACTTCTGCATGTCCGGGCGCAGGCTCTCAATTTTCTCAACCAGAGGCATGATACGCTTAACCTCTCGCTGGCTGCGGGTCCCGAATACTTTTGAAAACATATTCATATTAGGTTTTACTCCTGTTTATTTCTTTTTTATACAAGCATTGCTGCCATATAACAATTGCTACTGTGCGGAATAATTTCTGTTCACTCCGTCCACAGCAGACATGTCAGCAGCATGCGAACATTACAAACGCTTACTATAATACACAATACTTGTATATTCTAACACTTTCCGTTATGGAAAACAATGAATTTTTCATGAACAAACCAAGAAAATTACGGAGTCACCAAAATTTATCGCTTTGTATCCACGATCAGTCTGCCAAATTTCTGCAGTTCCTTTTTGGCCTGTATAAAATCCGGTAAATGCCACTCCCAGTTCGGAGAACCAATGGTTCCCGGTGTATTGATATGGCCCTCTTTTCCAAGTCCAAGAATATCTGCCAACGGAATGATCGCATATTCTGCCTGATTCTGCATGGTATACTGCAGGAATCTGTCCTTGACAGAGCCCTGTGATGCTCCCGCCTTCTTTAACATCCTGCGGATTTTTCTTCTGGCTGCGGCACTCATATTTCCATACCACTGCATGATCGTATCATTGTCATGCGTTCCTGTGTAGAAAATCATGTTTTCCACATCATGGAAGGTATCTCGGGCATATTTTCCACCTGTTTCTATGGAGAAGATCAGAATCTTCATTCCCTTCAGATGATAATGATCTTTCAGCATCAGAACCTCCGGACGAAGCAGGCCCAGATCCTCTGCTACCAGATCTAACCCCGGAATTTCTTTCTGAAGTGTATCAATGACCTCATATCCCGGTGCCTCGATCCATTCACCGTCAATAGCAGTCGGGCAGTCTGCCGGAATTTTCCAGTATGTATCAAATGCCCGGAAATGGTCGATTCTTATAATATCAAACAATTTGTTGCTGTAGCCGATCCTGTCCACCCAGAATCTGTAATCCTGTTCCTTCATATGCTCCCAGTCATAGATCGGATTTCCCCATCTCTGCCCTGTAGCACTGAAATAATCAGGCGGTACTCCGGCGATGAAGATCGGACGTCCATCTGTATCAAGAAGAAAGTTATCTTTTCCACCCCATACGTCTACAGAATCCTGTCCCACATAGAAAGGAACATCTCCCATGATCTGGATTCCGGCATCGTTTGCAGCCTTCTTCACCTTCATCCACTGTGTGTAGAAAATATACTGAAGAAACATCTGATACTGCGCCTCTGTCTCCACCTCTGCCGGTAACTTCTGTCTGTTCTCCGGCCAGGTTCTATATTCTTCCGGCCAGTCATTCCAGCATTCTCCGTTATTTGCTTTCTTTAATGCGCGGAACACACCATACTCATATACCCATTCCTGTGAAGCAAATTCTTTATATGCTGTTTCTTCCTGTCCCTTTTTCTCTGTAAAAACATCAAACGCAGTTCTTAAGAAAGGCTCTCTGTACTGGCGGACAGCCTCATAATCTACTCTTGTAGCTCTCTCCTGAAATTCCTTTGGATGTTCCTTTAACAGACCTTCCTCTGCAAGCGCATCAAGACTGATATACAACTCATCCCCTGCACAGGAGGAATATGGCTGGTATGGGGAATTACCATAGCCAACCGGATTCAGTGGCAGTATCTGCCATATTTTTACATGATTCTCCTTTAATAACTCGATAAAATGGAATGCAGATTCTCCAAGTTCTCCGGCACCAATACGGGACGGAAGTGCGGAAACTGGCATTAATACTCCGGCTTTTCTCATGTTTTTTGTGCTCCTTCCTTCTTTTTACACTTTTTTATAAAATTTCGGCAACTGTTCTTCAGCAATCCATTCCAACAGAACGTTCCACCAGAATATACAAGTCAATATTCCATTGCCGCAGACAATCCGGAATGAATTTCAACTTGTAATTTTTTAACTGCTGAACAGTTACAAATTTCATAATATCTTTTGATATTTTAACATATTTAGGCCACTGCGTCAAAGCATTCCTTATGCGCTAAAGGTATATATTTTTCCTGACAAAAAAGCTCCCTTACAGGGGGCATTTTGTCTCTCTGTAAGGAAGCTTTTCTTTATGAAAACTTTTTTATGGCTGTCTATGTTTCATATTTTTGATCTTATAAGCAGATTTAGAATTCCGGTTCGATCAGACCGTAAGTATTGCCTTTACGTTTGTAAACTACATTTACCTGCTCTGTCTCTGCATTGTAGAATACAAAGAAATTATGTCCGAGCAGTTCCATCTGTACGCATGCATCTTCCGGATAC
>OLDL01000347.1_pt1 | contig 13727 bp, 12 predicted proteins | sample 1608631 | NCBI WGS metagenome assembly OLDL01 (sample SAMN02674964, study PRJEB24791) | human gut metagenome, SKBSTL008 | isolation source: stool | host: Homo sapiens | place: USA
TTCTAAGAGACTTCCCAACCGCTTGATTAAGAAGTCTTTTAGAGCATACAACACCGGCAGCGAGCTTATATTTCTTATATTGACGCAGGGCAAAATGATCCGGGTCTTTCTGTTCCAGCGCGTCAAAGAGAAGGTCAACGGCATTTTTGAACGACTCATCATCCTCACGGACTTCCATTGCGTTCAGCATTTCTACCAGTGTGGCAAAATTCTGTTCGTTTGCCGGGGCTTCATAGTAGATATATCCGATCAGTGCCGTATAGAGCAGGGTTTCTGCTTTGACCCAGAAATCGTCTCCGGCTTTTCCTTCGCCTTTGGTATTGGAGATCAGAGTCGTGACGATTTTCAAAATATCTTTCTCGGAATGAATGTAGGCGAATGGGTTAAAGTGCATACTTTTCTGAAAATTGATCGTATTGAATACCCGTATTTTATAGGGCTCATAGATGATCTTTCCTTTTTCATTACGCACAGGATTTCCGTCCTTGTCCAGCTTTGGTGTGCCTCGCTGCAACATCTTTCCGCATTCCACAAGGACTGTACCTTTCGGATCGGTGACGACGTAGGAACTGTGCATTTGCATCAGATTGGGCTTGATGAAAAAGCGCGTTTTTCCCGAACCTGATCCTCCGACTACCAGTACATTTTTATTTCTTGCATTGGCCGGATTTTTGGGCCTTCCGTTTAACATCAGTCCTTCACTTTGGGTAAGAATGATATTGTTTTCCGGCTTTGGGTCCATAAACGGGGCAATATCGGCTTTATTTCCCCAACGAGCTGAACCGTATTCCACATTTTTGCGGTATTTCTTAGCGTCTTTCCCTCTAAGATAGACTGCCAGCCGCATAATGGCTGCACCGCATAAACCGATCAGCCAGTCCATTGCCGCCCCCGGCCACATACTCTGAAACGCAAGGGCAAAGCCTTCGGACAGTCCTAACAGCTTTTGGGAAGCGTCCGCTCCGGGAGCCAGACGCACCGCCTCGCCCAGCTTGGCAAATACCAGAAGGAACAGAACATAAGGCAGATGGAGAATGACCTGTTTTTTCATTGTTTCTGCATCGATCTTCATCGTTCCGGTCCTCCGTGTTCTTTGTTCTTTACACGGTCACGGCCAAGCGACTGCGCCAGTTCTTTGAACTTATGAAGCTGTGTAAGCAGCGACGGTCTGGTGCTGCGTGTAAGGTCTTTCTTTGTATATTCCTTAAATGCTGCCGTCAGTGCATCCGCCTGGTTTGCCTTGAAATATACCGTCCATTTTGGGGGATCGGTCCCAAGTTCCTTTTCTATATGGTAGCGTACCTGATGTTTCCTGGCATACCGTTCAAAAGAGCGGATTCGTCCTGAAACTTCAATGGTATTAGCTCCGGGGTCTTTATAAGTCAGCCGCTTCATACTGTTGCGTCCGACTCTTGGCATTGTACGTTCCTGTTCCATCTTTTGGAGTACCGCAGCAATAGCCGCACGCAGTACCCGCCCTGACAGTTTTGCTGCCTGTATAGAAACAGAAACCGTTCGTTGTTCGAGATCTTCCTGCAAGAGCATCCTCCTTTCTGATAAAATCGGTATTTATAATATGGAAATAACTTTTTACCGGCTTTCCCCAAGAACCTGCTGTCGGGAAGCGTGTTCAAAGGCTTTTGCTGCCTGATCGACCTGAATTTTAGCGTGTTTCAAAAGCGTCTTGATGATCGTAGCCGGGCGTTCCTGTTCCTCCAGATGATCGACCATCCCTTTGCACTCATCCGGGAGGTATTCAGCCATATCTTTCAACACATCGGAAAAGTTACCCATAAAGCCCCAGCAGCTATCCGACAGCTCCCCGTTTTTATAAAGCTCAAACCCATAACATTCGCCGCGCAGATAGGAATCGTAAGCAGCGACTTCGCTGCGCATCAGTGCGTCTGCTTTCTGACGGATAGCACCGGTCATCTTGTCAGCGTCAAATTCCTTTAGGGCATATTCTTTGGAAACATAGATCCAGCCGACCTGTCCGCTGTCACATTCTGCATGAGGAGCCCTGCCTGAGAAACTTTCTGTACTCATGGCAAGACCGGAGTGGTCGTAGAGATAGAGGGGGAGCATCAGATACTTTTCCGAAATTACTTTCTGCATTGCTTCATCGATCGCCCGTTCCTCTGTCTTTGGTCCATGCCGGAAACGGCTGCTTACAATGTTTACCATCCGTTCATAGCGTTTCATGCCAGCTTCATCATGTCCTACGGTATCTAAATACATTTCCCGCAGGAAGTCGTCTTTGTCCATATAGTTGTGATGGTCGCCCAGCGCATAGCGGGGATGGAAGCATACCATCGTCCCAAAATGTTCATCTACCTCACGGGGAGAGATCAGAATATCGTCCGGCTGCACCATAAGGGCATAAGGTTCATTTACTGCCATTAACATAATTGGCTCCTTTCTTTCTACAAATCCGGGCCGGAATGGTGCATCATCGGTTTTTCCCGGTGTTCATTGGTTGCAGGCTGCTTGACTGCAATGATCTCGCCGGCAATCCTTGCAAATTTTTCAGGGTACTTGAACTGCTCCCCGTATTTCTCCATCAAGTCCGGGGAAAGGTCTGTAAAATCTTCCTCACCAAGACCAACGATCAGAAAATTCCCGGACACAATATCATAGATGTGGCCGTCATCGTCAAAGAGAGCTCGGTTCAAAGGCAGCCCCATCAGCTTGCCTTCTTCATTGCAGATCAGAGCCACCGGGTCCTCATACGGATAGACCGCTTGAATATCTCCGCCCACTGCCGCCTGCAAGGATTTCAGACCACTTTCGATCTCCGCAGCATAAGGGGACTTGCCCGGCTCTACCATTAACACTTTCATAATTGTATATCCTCCTTCTTTTTCATTGCCGTACCGGGAGCGGTTGGCGTTTTTTCCTGAGTTTTTGCCACAGAGAGCTTCCCCAGGACGGAAGGCTTCTCCCGGTTTTTGGGTGTAAAAATACCGCCCTCCGAAACCTCGGCGGCGGCATGTTCCGTTTTGGCCTGTTCCAGTCCTTCAACCGTATAGCCAGGTAAAAGAGTGCCGTGAACCATAAAATGGTGCTCATATTCTTTCGGGATCGGCGGGGAAATTTCCGTGAATAAATGGGAATAGGCTTTCTTTCGCCCGTCCAGATATTTTATGGCTGCGTTCTTATCTGTATATCGTTTCTGGTTTTGTCCGGCAATCTTTGCTCCATATCCCTGCTTCGGGGAATGAATACGGACTTCCCATGTCACATACCAGGCAATCGGAACACTCTGTTTGGTTTCTCTGTCATATTTCGTATCTTCCCAAATACTGCAGGTCATCTGATAGACCCGGTTGCTGATTTTCTGATCCGCCCTCCAGTTATCGGTGTCTTTCCACTGGTTGCCGGTATGTTCAATCTCCGGTGTACGAAGATATTCCAAAGCCCGGTTGATCGTCTGTGTTGCCGCTGCCTGCTGTTCCCACTGTTTTGCGGCAGCCACCACGATTTCATAGGCTTTCTGCTCCCCGTCGATACTTCCCTGGCGCATGGCTTCCAGGCTATCTATTCCCATTGTGATCAGAGTAGAAATATCCACATTTTCACAAACTACGCTGTGTTCAATTTTAAGCTCTGATCCCGGCGTCAAGTGGTCGCCATACCGGTAGGCATGATAATCTTTATTTTCTTCCAAAATGCTGTTCACCTCCTGCTATATTTCCGGCTCGTGGTTTTTTCTGGAAAACGTCTGTGCCGGTGATTTTTTATCTGCCGGCCTGTTTGCCGCAAGCTGATCCATCACGGAAGGACGGCCGACGCCGAACATGGATAGCTGCCCGTCCGCCGCCTCACGAAGTTCAGAAACAGAGAGGGGAAGCGTTACATCGGCATGGGTCAATAGCTGTTCCCGTTTCAAATCCTGAATGATCTCGTCAAAAACAGCGTTGATTGCACGGCGTTCTTCCCCCACAGGGAAGGCTTTCAATACCTCCATTTCTCCGTCTTTACCGGAAACCAGGGTAAGGGCACAGTCGGCATGGCCTGCCAGATAATCCGATGTGTAGGGCAGTTTGTCCTTGATATAACAGGCAAAGGCTCTGGCTGTCATTTCCACATTGCTGTCCCAATAACCGCCGTCTTTTTCACATTCTTTTCCCATGCGTACCGAATTACGGTAAAAATCAGTTTCCGTCCGTCCAATCTGCGGAGCTTCCTGCGCCTGCATCCCGGAAAGCATACGCTCAAAAATTTCCAGCCGTTCCCGTTCACTTTTGGGAATTACCCGGCCGGTAACATTCTTCTTAAATGCGCTGATCTGTTCCACAGAGCCGGGTTCGCCGGACAAAAATGCTTCCCGCAAGACTGCGTAGGTTTCCATCTGTTCCTCATTGCCATACCGTTTCAGGGAGGCAAGAACCGAGGAATCCAGCCAGCTTGCCGCATTTTTCCGGGTGCGTTCTGTTTGTGCTTCCGTGCGCTTTGCTGCCTGTTCCGGTGTTTCCGGTTTATACTTCATGGTGTCAATGAGTTTTTGGAACGGCGCATAGAGGTGGGGCTGTTCTGACAGCATCCCTTTTGCTCTCATCTTTGTACCAAGATAATCGTCAAGTCCATGCCACCATTCATGTGCCAGGGAACCGGCCCCGTGCATTTTTGTAAGATTGATGACTGTACGCAAAGGTTCATAATGAGCTGCAGCATTGCCGCTGCCTCTTGCACCAAAAGCGATAGCAAGTGTTCCCTGATAAGCAATATCTTTATCGCTGATCTTAAGGGCTGACGCCAGATCCTTTAGTGCTTCAAATCCCATGTTAAGGGAGGTCTGCCGGTCGTTCTGGTTCATCCAGTTTCCAAACTCACCGCCGCGGAACCCAAAGGTATCAAGATAATGCTGTCCGGTGATCTCCACGCCATTCCGATAATCCGGTCCGGTACGTTTGACATGGGCAAGCTGTGGAGGGACAAAACGGATCTTTCCGTTTTTGTTCCTGCCTTTGGCAAGTTCCTGCACCCATTTCAGGGCAGCTTCTTTGGTCTCAAAATTGGTCCGCAGGATCGAATAGCCTTTTGTCACATAGTAGGTACCGGGTTTCCAGTCCCCATTTTTAGAATAGGTCTGTTTCCCGTCGTTGAAGTGGATCGCATAACCTTTCGGTATTTTCTGCTCTTTTGAAACACAAAACTGTTCCTTTTTTGCTTCCTGAGTAAAGTTGCGCTCAAAATATTCAGCTGAGCGGATCAGCATGGTATTGGACAATTTGTTTGTGATCACGGGATTGTCCTGTCCCTTTTTCGTTGCCCGGTAATGGATTCCGCTTCCCCAGCCCTGTACCTTTTCTAAATATCCATTGTCAACGAAAAAGCGGTCATAGGCTCTCACAGCATCCTCCACAGTACGGACATCTGAAAGCACTGTCTGCAATTCCCGGACTGTTTTTATATATTCCTTTTGTCTCGCGGTCCGTTTTTCCGGGGTGTCATCCGTGCGGTAATACTGAGGGGAAGCGTTTAAGCCGTCTCTTGCTTTTTTAATAAAATAGACCACGCCAAGAGGAATCCCTTCCTCCAGCATGGCTGCATAGTCCGGCTTTTTCCAAACATTATCCTTTTTCACAAATTTTTCGGCTTCGCGCTCATTCATGGCTTCCAGATCATCTGCATACAGCCCGCGGTCTTTCCACAGGTCTTTTTTCGCACCGCCGATCTTTTCGCCGAAATCTTCATGCACTCCTGCCAATCTTCATCACCTCCAGTCAGTGTAAAATTCTTATCGCTCCGGGGCAGGGCGGCGTTCTTCGTTTTTGTGAAGTTGTGGGAGGTTTCCTGTGAGCCGGTCAGTTTCCCTGCGGATCAGTTTGTCCAGAGCGCCTAAATCCTCCGGTGCAATGGCAAACTCCCGGTAATTTTCATACCACAGGCCCGTAGAGATTGCCGCGATGGGCGCAATTTTCTCCGAACCGGATGGAAGAAGGCGATACACAGGGGCTTCGTCATAAAGAAGCATCTGCTTTGCCGTTCCCTGTGGTATGCGGTACTTATCCATATCCGGGTTCTGGGCTGCCTCCATATATTGCATATTCAGGCGTTCTTCTAAATCCTGGGGCATATAACGAAATGCCTGATCCATCCACTGTCTGAACATCGTGGAATAGTGGTACTGCCATTCCGTAACTTGATTCGGGGCATAAGAAAATCCCCAACTTTTCAGAGCATCTTTTTCGTAAAGCTCCATTTCAGTCCATTCTTTCAGGCTGACCGTGGCCGCTGAACCATCTTTGCGTTCAATATTGACGCCGCAGGGATAGAGGATATTTCTTTTTATATCCTGCCGCAGCGTGTCTAAATCCATCATCAGGACATCCCCGTACAAGTGACCGCCCTCGCTGCGATCCGTATGAAACAGGAAAGCCCTCGCTCCGATGAACTCCGTTGTTAAGATCATTTGATGAAGATCCGCCGTAGAACAATAAGCAAATAAGGCGTCGGAAAGCCACATGTGATTTTTCCCCATGATGGCAATGGAATCAGCCCCGGTATTTGTTGCCAGAGAACGCATATTGAATTCGCATTCTCTAAGAAAATCTCCGGCAAAAATATGGAGTTCATACGCAAAGACGGATAAGTCTGTATCGCGGATCAAATGAATCTGCGGTAGTGGTTCCTGATTCAATCAAATTCCTCCTTTCATGTGAACCTGACAATTACCGGCTTTCCTTATCATGGGAAGGTGCCGGCTGCTTTTTTGCCGGTTCCGTTTTTGCTACCTGTTCCCGCATTGCTTCCAAAACAGAAGGGCGCCTTTCCGTAGTCTGTTCCAACCGGGCAAGGGTATTAAGTGCCCACTCCGCATTACGGTTAATGGAGGATATAAGGGCGCCCTCCACTTTGAAAGCACCTTTGAACACTCTGGCAATCTTCCCATTTTCTTTTGCGTCTGTCTCCGCAGGTTTTCCTTGAAGGGTACGGCCCATATTTTTGAAATGCCGCCCCATTTCGTGGTATTCCGTACTGAAAGCATCAATTCTGGCAACAGCCCTGTTGCTGGCCTGCATACTTTTTTCTGCTGCACTTTGAATGGACTCCAACACCGGTCTGACATGTAAAAACTGTGTGATCCCATTCAAAGCGACAGTACCGCGTTCCCTGAAATCGGCAAGGATATTCCTGCACCCGTTTATGATCTGGCCTTTGAGTTCGGAAAGACGGTGACGCATAACGGAAATATTCGCCTCCATAGCTGTATAGCTCTTTTGGAGAGCATCTTTCAGAGAATGGTTCTGTAATCCCTGCATTTCCTGACGCACTGCCTTTAATTCCTCGGTTGCCTCCAAAAGACGCTGCTCCATCCCGGTCACATGCTCGATCAGCTTGGAAAATTCTTCATATCCCGGTGTGTTGTTGTCTTTTAGGAGAGCAAGCAGTTCTTTGACCTGCTCATTTTCCGCAATCGGCTGGCTATCTGTCTCCGTCATTCATCAATCCCTCCCATCTGCCGGTAGCGGACCGCCGGCAATCTTGCCGACAATCTCCGGACCGGTTTCATAAATCTGCATGAGGCGTTTTGCTGTGCCGCAGGGCTGTGCAGCTCCGCTGGTCCAAAGACGCACTGTGGATGGGGCAACATTCATCAAAAGCGCAAAGCCCTTTTCGTTCATGTCCAGCTTTTTCATCAGCGATTTAACCATATCGGGGCTGTAGTCTGGACACCGGGAAGCCTCGGCAATCATCTGCAAAGCGGTATTTTCAATTTTTTTCATTTTCAAATCCTCCTGTTATTTGTTTTCCAGCCTTATGCCGGGGCAAAGCTGATCTGGTTGTGTTTCATCCTTTTGGCAAAGTCCGGCAGCGAATAATTTACCCCGTCAATTTCTGCATGGGTATCATCCAGACGATGGCAAACAGCAAAGTGTCTGTCCCCGTTTCCATAGAACAGACAAAGTAAACCATTGTCAGGAATGGAAAACAGCGCTTTTCCGGCACTGTCTGTAAAGCAGATCTGTTGAGATCCATTCATGTTGAAATCCTCCCTAAATTGAAACAGCCGCCTCTTTTGGGCGGCGTTGGTGCTGGCTGGTTTGCAGTTGTTCCCGAACCTGCAGCAATTTCTCATTGTAATCTTTTCCCATCCGGGGAGGGTTGACACTTACCCGGATATGACGGAAACGTTTATCCTCGTGGAGCATGGTCTTGATTTTCCGAGCATTGACAAATCCGGCAAGGTCGCGGTCCATATAAAGGGTAACACGCCGGATCTCCGGGTGGCGTTCCAGGAAAGAAGTCAGCGCCACATGGGAAGTACCTCCCAAAGACAAGCGATAACCATTCCATTTCCATCCCTCCAACTCTTGAAGTGTTGCATGGGAAAGCACATCAATAGGAGCTTCAAAAACTGCCACATGCCGGCTGCCCGGACTTTGCGGGGGATAACAAAAGTTATATCCTTTGTCGCTGCCATAGACATCCTTTTTGAGATTGCCGCCGATACTGCGCATACAGGCGAACTTCGCTTTCCCGGAATCATCTTTCCCTACAAACACACAAACCGGTTCTCCATGATACCGGGCTTCGTAAAAAATCCCGGCTTGTAAACACTGGCGAATGACTTCTGAGCTGATCCCCCGTTTCTGCAAATAGAAGACCGCAGCGGTCGCGCAACGTCTGGCCCAGGGGAGAGAGAATGCTTTCTTTTCCGGCTCCTTTGATACCTGTATTTCTGCCGTACTTCGGTAAGCCGGTTCCTGTGGGATTTCGCCACCTACCAGAGCATGAACCGCATCCACAAGACCATATCCCCGAATCTGGATCAGGTAGTCCAGCGCATTGATACTCCGTCCACGGCTGTTCCAGTACCAGTACCTTTTCCCGGTCACATATACCAGACTGTCATGCTCCTTATGCCGGAAATTAGGTCCATCCTGTTTCAGCACGCCGGGTTCATGGAATTGCAGGTAAGTAAACAAGTCAGCTTCCCGCGCTGCCTGAATCTGTTCTTTGGTTACGCCGGGCATAGTACCGGCACAGTGTTTCTTTTCATTGTGCTTTGCCTCCTTCCTGTGATGAAATGAAAAAAGACACCCAAAGGTGCCTAACAGCCGTACAGGTCGTGATTGACCTCGGCACGGTAATAGCTGTCCATTGTAGCCGGGGCATTATACAGCGCCGCCAGCAGATACGCTTTGATGTTTCCGACCTTCGTTGTGTTCTTGTCGATACAGTCAAAGACATACTCTAAGTGGCCGGAATTGATCTTCAGGAACCGGCTCTTGACGATCTCCCTCGGAAAATCATCTCCGGCAATGCGAATGTAAGGGCGTTTCGACAAAATCACTTCAAGCATAAGTTCAAGGGCTTCATCCAAACGTTCCCTGCCATACCGTAAGACCAGTAAGTCATATTCAATATTTTCTTTGATGATTTCACGATAGGCTTCTATCAGCTCTATCCGATCCATCCCATCCGTGCGGCTTGCCGCTTCCGGCTCTGCCGGATAGATTGATGGATAAGTTATTGATTTATCTTTTTTTGATTTTTTTGTTTTTAATGGATTAGTATTTAATTGTGCCGGATTTTCCTGTTCAGGTTCCGCCTGTTTAGGTTTTGCCTGTTCAGGTTTTACCTGTCTTGGATTTTCCCGTTTAGGTGAAAGCCCTGTGTTTTCGGTACTTACAGGCTGCTCATGGATCGTATATTCAATGTCTCCCAACTGCCCGTTATCATAGCGGAGGCGCTGTCTGGTGAGATAACCATGCCGCTCCAGTTCCTTCAGGGCAGTAGTGATAGAATCCACACCATCCTTGCAGATATGGGCGAGTCCCTTTGTGGTATAATCCCAATCTTCCGGCAGCGACAACATAAGTGATAAAAGCCCCTTTGCCTTTAAGGACAACTCCGTATTGCGCAGATGGTGATTGCTCATTATCGTAAAGTCCTTTGTTTTCTCTACACGGAATACTGCCATTGTACCGCCTCCTTTCTTCGACTATTCCGTTACAAGGCATGATCCCTGCGGTCATAATGGAGATGACCGTCAGAGACCTTCGCATGGTTTTTCAGTTTCACTTCGCCCCGTTCCTGGCTCTCTAAAAATTTCTGATAGCCGGCATCTGTAAGGAACAAGCGCATCTTATCGCCTTTGTCGCCAACAGGGGAATCGTAAGACAATACATCAAAAACGATCATGTGCCTTACCTCCGGGTCAAAGCGTTCAAGTGCCATGATGTCATGCCCCTTCAATTTTTCTGCACCTGATTGCTGTCTGGCCTCGGCGATCTTTTCTCCAATCGTCCGGGCTGGATAGGGCAGACGGTAATTCTTCTGAATATCTTTTACCAAGTCCATGCACTCTGCATTTGACAGAACACGAAGTTTTGCCATAAGACCTTCTGCCGCCTCCCGCTGTTCGGAATTATTTGAATACCGCACGGTCATATAAAGTTCATTCAGGATCTTTGTCTGATAATCGCCCTCCACTTGAAAGAGCAGCTTTTTTTCCATTTCGTTTAATTCCATGTGGATCTCCTTTCTCTCGAAAATGAGTATGAAAAAAGGGCGTCCACCTATAAAAGTGAAACGCCCACGGCAATCAGCGGTCAGACATAAAGCCGGACCGCTGGCACTATTAAATTTTGTCGTTAATAAAACAGCCTCCTTTTTTCTTTATAGTTTTCGTCAATTTTCAACTTGGAAAAGGAATTGAATAAAAGACGACAAACGCTCAAACCCCTTGAAAATAAAGGCTTTTTCTGTTTGTCGTTATTATACCGTAACGGCACAGCTGTGCCAGCTTGCTGCTGGCCAACGGCGTCCCCCTCAAACACATTCAGGAGTGGTTGGGGCACAGCGACTTTACCACCACGGCGAACATCTACGCCCACTTGGATTACAAGTCCAAGATCAATTCGGCGCAGGCGATGGAGACAGGGCTTGCTCTGCCGGAGGGCGGCGACTTCAGCAGCCGCTGGAGTTCGATCAATGCCGGGGAGAACAGCGGATTTTCTCCCCTGAAAACCGAAAATCGTGCGGGCTTTGCCCTTTAGGCAAAAATTAAAAAGCCTGTAAACGGGCTTGTTTACAGGCTTTTTGTGGCGGAGAGTTAGGGATTCGAACCCTAGAGACCTTTCGGTCTACAGCATTTCGAGTGCTGCACCTTCGACCACTCGGACAACTCTCCGTGTCTATTTTCGTCCGGTTTTCTTTCCAGAAATTTGCTCAAAAATTCGTTGGAGAGAAAACAGGAGAGACGGCAAAAAATATTCGATTTTGAGATTTTCTGTGTTGAGGAATATCAAGGAGAATCAGGGGGACGAAATTCCCAGCTTCTGCCGAAATTTCGAGTCAGGGCCGTTATGACCACTTCGATACCTATCCATGGACGCGTTTCACGAACGCACGGATGATTATAACCAATCCTGCGAAAAAAATCAAGTATGACGGTGGAATTTCTGCAAATTCTGTTGTATAGTACTTGCGTATGCGCCAATTTGGCGCAAATACGCATAAAAAGGACACCATCACCGTGGACGATATGAAAAAAGAGGCCGAGCGGGAAGCGCGCACCATGTGGCAGTTTGTGCGCACGTTTCTCAAGTGGCTCATCATCGCGGGCGTGACCGGTGGCATCGGCGGGCTGGTCGGCTCGGCCTTTCACCTGAGCGTGAACTGGGCGGCGGCATTCCGCGCCGCGCACCCGTGGCTGCTGTGGCTGCTGCCTGTGGGCGGCCTGCTCATCGCAGCCATCTACCGCCTGACCAAAATGGAAAACAAGAACACCAACGCCATCATCGACGCCATCCACTTCGGCGACAAGGTGCCGCTGCTGCTCGTGCCGGCGATCTACCTGTCGACCGTCATCACGCACCTGTTCGGCGGCAGCGCCGGGCGCGAGGGCGCCGCGCTGCAGATCGGCGGCAGCCTTGGCTGCTACATCGGGCGGCTGTTCCATCTCGACGAAAAGGACATGCGCATCGCCACGCTCTGCGGTATGAGCGCTGTGTTCTCGGCTCTGTTCGGCACACCGCTGACGGCGACGATCTTTGCGCTCGAGGTCATCAGTGTGGGCGTGTTTTATTACTCCGCGCTCGTGCCGTGCATCGTCGCGTCGCTCACGGCACTGGCGATCTCGAACGCCTTCGGCATCGCGCCGACGCAGTTTACATTCGCGCTCACGGCCGTGCCGAAATTGCTGCTGCTGCGCGTGGCGGCGCTCGCCGCCGTGTGCTCGCTCATGAGCATCCTCTTTTGCGTGACCATGCACGGCACGGAGCGGCTCTTTGCCAGCCGCATTCCGAACACGTGGCTGCGCATCGCCGCCGGTGGTGCGATCGTGGTCGTGCTGTCGCTGCTCGTCGGCACCGGGGACTACAACGGCGCCGGCATGGACGTCATCACCCGCGCCATCGAGGGCGGGCAGGCCGCGCCGGACGCGTTTTTCTGGAAGCTGCTGTTCACTGCCGTCACCATCGGCAGCGGGTTCAAGGGCGGCGAAGTCGTGCCGACGTTTTTCATCGGCGCCACGCTCGGCTGCGTGCTCGGCGGGCTGCTTGGTATCCCGGCCGGATTTGCCGCGGCGCTCGGGCTCGTGTGCGTGTTCTGCGGCGCGGTCAACTGCCCGATCGCGTCGATGGTGCTGAGCATCGAGCTCTTCGGCGCGGGGCAGCTCGTGTACTTCGCGCTCGCATGCGGCATTGCCTATATGCTCTCGGGCTACTTCGGGCTCTACAGCAGTCAGAAGATCCTTTATTCCAAGCTCCGGACGGAGTTTGTCAACATCCACGCGAAATAAAAATGCAGGCACTGTGCCCGGACACGAAACGTGTCCGGGCACTTTTTGAGCCCGAATCATTTTATATAATTTGCTCATAAATTTATATAAAAACGCTTGACAAAGTTATAAGGCGGGTGTACAATGCACAATGTAAGAAAAAAGAAAGCGGTGACCAACCGATGAAGAAAACACTATACAGCCTCATGCTCAACGAGGAGGTCGTGCGCGAGATCGACCGCATGGCCCACCGCATGGGCACGAACCGCTCGGCACTCATCAACCAGATCCTTGCCGACTACACCTCGGTCGTGACGCCGGAGCGCCGCATCGAGAACATCTTCCACGAGATCGAGCAGCTCGTTGCGCCGGCGCGCGACCTGGTGCCGTTTTTCGCACCGCACACGACGAGCATGTCGCTCAAGAGCAGCCTCGAATACAAGTACCGCCCGACGGTCAAGTACGAGGTCGCGCTCTACGGCGACAAGCAGGAGGGCCTCGGCGAGCTGGCCGTTATCTTCCGCACTCAGTCAGCGCAGCTGCTGCAGAGCATGACGCAGTTTTTCCGCCTCTGGAAGCAGATCGAGGACGCGCACCTGTCCGGCGTGGAACCGGATTACGCGCTGTACGACGGCAAGTTCGTGCGCACGCTCTCGCTCCCGCCGGACCACGACTACACGAGCGAGGAGATCGCCCGTGCGATCTCGGACTACGTGCAGCTGTTCGACCGGCTCATGAAGGCCTACCTCGCCGGGAAGTATACCCCGCCTGAGATCGAGGCGCTCTACTGCGCGGAGCAGCAGCGCGCGGCGATCCTCATTTAATTCCGCAACCATCCAGGAAAGGAGGCACTGCGTGCCGGAGCACGCAGCAACCCGACTATGAACGCTGATAAATTCACCCAAAAGACAATTGAAACCATCCAGACCGCCCAGAGCATGGCGCAGGAGAACGGCAACCAGTATCTCACGCCGGAGCACCTGCTCTATGCGCT
>OLDL01000358.1_pt1 | contig 13485 bp, 9 predicted proteins | sample 1608631 | NCBI WGS metagenome assembly OLDL01 (sample SAMN02674964, study PRJEB24791) | human gut metagenome, SKBSTL008 | isolation source: stool | host: Homo sapiens | place: USA
TAAACAGATAGTGCAACTATTATAAACCAATATCACAACCATGAGTAAAAAGTTAATCTTATCTTTAGCCCTATCAGGGTTAGTACTTACTGCTACGGCGCAGACCACTGTTGCGCCTGCCATTCCAAGAGACGAGAAAATAGAACAGCAGATTGAGACTTTGCTGAAGAAGATGACGCTTGACGAGAAAGTCGGTCAGATGTGCGAACTCACTATCGACCTCCTGCAGAAACGCGCCAATCCCTTTGCCGGTCTCGACCCGAAGAACATCACGGTGAAGGACCTGCAAAAAATCATCAAGAGATACAAGCTTGAAAAGGAATTCAAGCTGGGCAAGGAGATGCCTTCGCAGGATGTGATGATGAAGCTCTATATGCGTATCCAAGGCATTGAGAATGCCAAGGGCTTCCAGTTGGACGAGGCGATGCTCGACTCTGTCATCGGAAAATACAAAGTAGGCTCCATCTTGAACGTGCCCAACGGTGTGGCACAGAGCGTGGAGAAGTGGCAGGAAATCATCAAACGCATTCAGGAGAAATCCATGGAGGTGATGGGTATTCCTTGTGTGTACGGTGTAGACCAGATACACGGAACTACCTATACGCTGGGCGGTACTTTCTTTCCGCAAGGCGTCAATATGGGAGCTACCTTCAATCGTGAACTGACACGTGAGGGTGCACGTATCTCTGCCTACGAAACAAAGGCGGGAAGCATCCCCTGGACGTATGCCCCGGTGACCGACCTCGGACGTGACCCGCGCTGGCCGCGTATGTGGGAAAACTATGGTGAAGACGCCTACGTCAATGCCGAAATGGGACGTGAAGCCATTATCGGTTTCCAGGGAGAGAACCCCAACCTGATTGGCGGGAACAACGTTGCCGCTTGTATGAAGCATTATATGGGTTATGGTGTCCCCGTTTCCGGTAAGGACCGTACGCCGTCTTCCATCACCGAGCAGGATATGCGTGAGAAGCATTTTGCTCCTTATCTGGAAATGGTGAAGGCAGGTGCCCTCTCCGTGATGGTGAACTCCGCCATGAACAACGGCCTGCCTTTCCATGCCAACTATGAGCTGCTGACCAAGTGGCTGAAAAAAGACCTCAACTGGGACGGTATGATCGTGACCGACTGGGCGGACATTAACAACCTTTATAGCCGCGACCACATTGCCAAGGACAAGAAGGAAGCCATCAAGCTCGCCATCAATGCCGGTATCGACATGTCTATGGACCCGTACGACTGGAAGTTCTGTACACTCTTGAAAGAACTGGTGGAAGAAGGTGAAGTTCCCATGAGCCGTATAGACGATGCTGTGCGTCGTGTGCTGCGTTTGAAATGCCGTCTCAACCTATTTGAAAAGCCCTATTATGACTTGAAAGACTTCCCGTTGTTCGGTAGTGCGGAACATGCCGCTGCTGCATTGCAGGCTGCCGAAGAGTCTTTGGTACTCCTGAAGAATACAGACGGTATATTGCCGTTGGCAAAAGGCAAGAAACTGCTGGTTACCGGTCCGAATGCCAACTCCATGCGTTGCCTCAATGGCGGCTGGTCTTATTCATGGCAGGGCGACAAGGCCGACGAGCATGCAGGTCAATATAATACCATTCTCGAGGCTTTCACCAATAAATTCGGTGCGGACAATATCATCTACGAAGCCGGTGTCACTTATAAGCAAGGTGGCAACTGGTGGGAAGAAAACACTCCGGAGATAGAGAAAGCTGTAGCAGCCGCTGCCGGTGCCGACTACATCGTTGCCTGCATCGGTGAGAACTCTTACTGCGAGACTCCGGGTAACCTGACGAACCTCTTCCTCTCCCAGAACCAGCTCGATTTGGTGAAGGCTCTTGCCAAAACCGGGAAGCCCATCATTCTGGTGTTGAATGAAGGCCGTCCTCGCCTGATTGCTGACATCGAGCCTTTGGCTAAGGCTGTTGTCAATACTATGCTTCCGGGCAATTACGGCGGTGATGCGTTGGCAAACCTCATTGCCGGCGACGCCAACTTCAGCGGAAAGATGCCTTTCACTTATCCGAAGGAAATCAACTCTCTGATTACGTACGACTACAAACCGTGCGAACACATCGGAAAGCAGATGGAAGGCGCTTATAACTACGATGCGCAAGTATCTGTACAGTGGGCGTTCGGTTATGGATTGAGTTATACTACTTTTGCATACAGTAACCTCAAGGTGGATAAGTCGGACTTTACCGCTGATGATGTGCTTACTTTCACTGTAGATGTGAAGAATACCGGTGACCGTGTCGGCAAGGAGAGCGTGTTGCTCTTCAGCAGTGACCTCGTTGCCTCCCTTACTCCCGATACCCGCCGTCTTCGCGCTTTCGAGAAAGTGGAACTGAAACCGGGCGAGACAAAGACCGTGACTCTGAAACTGAAAGGCTCCGACCTTGCTTTCGTAGGCTATGATGGCAAGTGGATTCTGGAGAAAGGTGACTTCCGCATCCAGACGGGTGACCAGACTGTGAACGTGGTTTGTACGGATACCAAGAAGTGGGAGACTCCGAATAAGTGATACGACAAGGTCTTTTAGACCTTTAGAACCATAGTAAAAGGGCCGATAGCATGAAACAAGCTATCGGCCTTTTATTTTTCCGCGTTGTCTTTCAACAGTATCTTTTTTCCGCTTGTACCTCCTTACTTCTTTTCCTGAAACAATAGAGATTGTACGCATGAGATGTACATCTCATGTTGTTCGAGATGTACATCTCGTTGTGCTTGACATGTGCATCTCATGCAGTATGGAACGTGATAATTCATTTCATAAAGTATAAGCTTCTGTCTCATAAGATTATATGTTTTACCCCTTATCTTGAAGTGTTGAAAGGGCGTGTCTGTAATATAATTCCCGTTTGAACCGTTAAATCAATCTTTTTTTCTCTAATATTTTGTAGTCGAACAGATTATTTATATCTTTGCAAGCGAAAACGGATGAAAGGTGGAGGGGCGATTAAGCTCCTCTTTTTTGTTCCTAATGGTTAATCTATGATAGAAAAGAAAACTGTTTGTCAGATTGTTGACGAGTGGCTGGCAGGAAAGGACTACTTCCTTGTGGAGGTGACAATCAGCCCGGATGACAAGATTTTGGTGGAAATAGACCACAAAGAAGGTGTTTGGATTGAGGACTGCGTAGAGCTGAGCCGCTACATCGAGTCCAAGTTGAACCGTGAGGATGAGGATTATGAGTTGGAAGTCGGTTCGGCCGGCATCGGACAGCCCTTCAAGGTACTGCAGCAGTACATTAACCACATCGGCAAGGAAGTGGAAGTGCTGACAAAGGACGGCCGCAAGCTCAGCGGCGTGTTGAAGGAAGCCGACGAACAGCATTTCGTCGTGACCATTCAGAAGAAAGTGAAAGAGGAAGGTGCCAAGCGTCCCAAGCTGGTGGACGAGGACTTGACCTTTACGTATGAAGAGATAAAATACACTAAATACTTAATCAGTTTTAAATAAGACTATGGCCAAAAAAGTAGAAACTGTCAGCTTGATAGATACATTTTCGGAATTTAAGGAACTGAAGAATATCGACAGAACCACGATGGTAAGCGTACTCGAGGAGTCGTTCCGTAGTGTGATTGCGAAAATGTTCGGTACCGATGAGAATTACGACGTAATTGTAAACCCGGACAAGGGTGATTTCGAAATATGGCGTAACCGTGAGGTAGTGGCAGACGAGGATTTGGAAAACCCGAACCTGCAGATTGCATTGTCCGAAGCACAAAAGATTGATGCTTCTTATGAGGTGGGCGAGGAAGTGACGGATGAAGTTATTTTCGCGAACTTTGGTCGCCGTGCCATCTTGAACTTGCGCCAGACGTTGGCCTCCAAGATATTGGAACTGGAGAAAGATAGTATTTACAACAAATACATTGATAAGGTGGGTACCATCATCAATGCGGAAGTCTACCAGATTTGGAAGAAGGAGATGCTGCTGCTCGATGATGAAGGCAACGAACTGTTGCTGCCCAAGACCGAACAGATACCGAGTGACTTCTACCGCAAGGGCGAGACTGCCCGCGCCGTAGTGGCACGTGTGGACAACAAGAATAATAATCCGAAGATTATCCTGAGCCGTACGTCGCCCGTCTTCCTGCAACGTCTGTTCGAGATGGAAGTACCCGAAATCAATGACGGACTGATTACCATCAAGAAGATTGCCCGCATCCCTGGCGAGCGTGCCAAGATTGCCGTTGAGAGCTACGATGACCGTATCGACCCGGTAGGTGCCTGCGTGGGCGTGAAGGGTAGCCGTATTCATGGTATCGTCCGCGAGCTTCGCAACGAGAATATCGACGTTATCAACTATACGTCGAATATCCAGTTGTTTATACAGCGTGCCTTGAGCCCTGCCAAGATTTCTTCTATCCGCTTGAACGAGGAAGAACGCAAGGCGGAAGTGTTCCTGAAACCCGAAGAGGTGTCGCTGGCTATCGGTAAAGGCGGTTTGAATATCAAGCTTGCCAGTATGTTGACTGAGTACACCATCGACGTGTTCCGTGAGTTGGATGAGGCCATAGAGGATGAAGACATCTACTTGGACGAATTCCGTGATGAGATAGACGGTTGGGTTATCGATGCCATCAAGGCTATCGGTATCGATACGGCAAAGGCTGTGTTGAATGCTCCCCGTGAGATGTTGATTGAGAAGACGGACCTCGAAGAAGAGACGGTGGACGAGGTATTGCGCATTTTGAAACAAGAGTTTGAAGAGGAGGAGCAGTAATGTGGTAATGTGGGTAGTATGCTAATGTGCCAATGCAGATAGCATATCGGATGAAGTGCACACTCCTTTTTTCTCAGCCAATTAGCACATTAGCATATTGGCACATTAATTCATTAAATTAGTATGACGATAAGGTTAAACAAAGTAACAAGAGATTTAAATGTAGGAATTACGACGGCTGTCGAGTTCCTGCAAAAGAAGGGATTTACCGTTGAGGCAAATCCGAACACAAAAATTACGGATGAACAGTTCGAACTGCTCAAAAAGGAGTTTAGTACAGATAAGGACCTTAAGATAAAGTCGGAGCGTTTCAGCCAGGAACGTCAGAGCAAGGATCGCAACAAGGCGTCCGTGTCTATTGACGGCTATAAGGAAACGCAAGAGAAAGCGAAGCCCGAGGAGATTAAGACGGTTGTTCCGGAAGACGTACGTCCGAAGTTCAAGCCGGTAGGCAAGATTGATTTGGACAAACTGAATCGTAGACCTGCTCCTGCTCAAGAAAAAGAGAAAGAAACGGAAAAAGCAATAGAAGAGAAAAAGGTGGAGGAACCGGCAGTTGTAGAAACACCGAAACCGGAACCAGCTCCTCAACCGGAGATACAGCCGGCATCTGAACCCGAACTGCAATCCGTTTCGGAACCGCAGCCCCAACCCGTTGTCAAGGAAGAGCCTGCTCCGGTGTCAGAGGCTCAACAAGAATCTAAAAAGGAAGAAATGATAGAAGCGCCTGCTCCCACACCGGCGGCTGAAGAAGCACCGGTTGAAAAAGAGGGGAAAGAAGAAGGGGAAGAAATCTTCAAGATACATCAGCCTGAGTTTGTTTCGAAGATTAATGTCATCGGACAGATAGACCTGGCTGCCTTGAACCAGTCCACACGTCCGAAGAAGAAATCGAAAGAGGAGAAACGCAAGGAGCGTGAAGAGAAGGAAAAGATTCGCCAGGATCAGAAGAAGCAGATGAAGGAAGCTATCATCAAGGAAATCCGCCGTGATGATAGCAAGCTGAAGGATACCGCTGCCGGCGATGCCAATGGCAAAAAGAAACGTGTCCGTATCAATAAGGAGAAAGTGGACATCAACAATGCTTCCAACTTCCAACGTGGTGGTAACGATCGTGGACACGCAGGTGCCCAGCAAGGTCAGGGGGGCCGCCCGCAAGGTGGAAACCAGCCTGGTGGAAACAATGCCAATAATAACCGCAACCGCAATAAGGACCGCTTCAAGAAGCCGGTCATCAAGCAGGAGGTTAGCGAGGAAGATGTAGCAAAGCAGGTAAAGGAAACTTTGGCACGCCTCACTTCCAAAGGAAAGAACAAAGGTGCCAAGTATCGTAAGGAGAAACGTGACATGGCTTCCAGCCGTATGCAGGAATTGGAAGACATGGAGATGGCAGAAAGCAAGGTACTGAAGATTACGGAATTCGTGACGGCCAATGAGTTGGCAAGCATGATGGATGTTTCAGTTACTCAGGTCATTGCCACTTGTATGAGTATTGGTATGATGGTATCCATCAACCAGCGTCTGGATGCCGAGACCATCAACCTGGTGGCTGAGGAATTCGGTTTCAAGACAGAATATGTAAGTGCAGAAGTGGCGCAGGCCATCGTAGAGGAAGAGGATGATGAGGAAGATTTGGAACCTCGCGCTCCGATTGTAACGGTGATGGGGCACGTAGACCACGGTAAGACTTCATTGCTCGACTATATCCGTAAGGCGAATGTGATTGCCGGTGAAGCGGGTGGTATCACACAGCACATCGGTGCCTACCACGTGTCACTGGATGACGGACGTAAGATTACATTCCTCGATACTCCGGGTCACGAAGCGTTTACTGCCATGCGTGCCCGTGGTGCCAAAGCTACGGATATTGCCATTATCATTGTGGCTGCTGACGACAACGTGATGCCGCAGACAAAGGAAGCCATCAACCATGCCATGGCTGCGGGTGTTCCCATCGTATTTGCAATCAATAAGATTGATAAACCGACTGCCAACCCCGACAAGATTAAGGAAGAGCTGGCTGCCATGAACTTCCTGGTGGAAGAGTGGGGCGGTAAGTATCAGTCGCAAGATATCTCTGCCAAAAAGGGTATCGGTGTACCCGAGCTGATGGAGAAAGTGTTGCTCGAAGCGGAAATGCTGGAGCTGAAAGCAAACCCGAACCGCCGTGCTACCGGTTCCATCATTGAGTCCTCATTGGATAAGGGGCGTGGCTATGTGGCTACGGTGCTTGTTTCCAACGGTACTTTGAAGATGGGCGACATCGTGTTGGCAGGTACTAACTACGGTAAGGTAAAGGCTATGTTCAACGAGCGTAACCAGCGCATGAAGGAAGCCGGTCCTTCTACACCTGCCCTGATATTGGGCTTGAATGGTGCGCCTGCTGCTGGCGATACGTTCCACGTAATCGAGACGGAGCAGGAAGCACGCGAGATTGCCAACAAGCGCGAACAATTGCAGCGTGAACAAGGTCTGCGTACGCAGAAGATGCTGACGCTCGACGAAGTAGGCCGCCGCTTGGCATTGGGCGACTTCCATGAGCTGAACATCATCGTGAAGGGCGACGTGGACGGCTCCGTAGAGGCGTTGAGCGACTCGCTGATTAAACTCTCTACCGAGCAGGTACAGGTGAATGTTATCCACAAGGGCGTCGGTGCTATCTCCGAGTCGGATGTGTCTCTGGCTGCCGCTTCGGATGCGATTATCGTCGGCTTCCAGGTACGTCCTTCGGGTGCTGCCGCCAAGATGGCAGAGCAGGAGGGGGTGGATATCCGCAAGTACTCCGTCATCTACGATGCCATCGAAGAGGTGAAGGCTGCCATGGAAGGTATGCTGGCACCAACATTGAAGGAGCAGGTTACAGCAACCATCGAGGTGCGCGAGGTGTTCAACATCACGAAGGTGGGACTGGTGGCAGGTGCCATGGTCAAGACCGGAAAGGTGAAACGCAGCGACAAGGCCCGCTTGATACGCGACGGTATCGTAATCTTTACGGGTGCCATCAATGCCTTGAAGCGCTTCAAGGACGACGTGAAGGAGGTAGGTACCAACTTCGAGTGCGGTATCAGCCTGACAAATTGCAACGACATCAAGGTGGGCGATATTATCGAATCTTACGAAGAAATAGAAGTGAAGCAAACATTATAATTGAATAATGTGCAAATATGCTAATGTGCCAATTGGCTGCGCGTAAAGAAAATGCCGCAGGGCAATTGGCACATTTTGCATATCAGCCATTTGCTCATTAGCATATTGGCACATTACCACATTATCACATTAATCTATGGCAATTATAGATATCATCATATTGGTAGCTTTTGGCTTGGGCGCAATCATTGGCTTCATGAAAGGTTTTGTGAAGCAATTGGCCTCTCTGCTGGGGCTGATTGTCGGTCTGCTGGCAGCAAAGGCTTTGTATGCCTCGTTGGCAGCGAAGCTGTGCCCCACATTGACAGACTCTATGACAGTGGCGCAAGTACTGGCATTTGTCCTCATCTGGCTGGCTGTTCCCTTGCTCTTCTCCCTGGTGGCTTCTCTGCTGACCCGGGCAATGGAGGCCGTCTCGCTGGGCTGGCTCAATCATTGGTTGGGAGCCGGTCTGGGGGCTTTGAAGTACCTCCTGTTGACGAGCCTGCTGATTGGTGTCATCGAATTTATAGACGGAGACAATACGCTGATTGGCAAAACAAAAAAGAAAGAATCAGTGTTATATTATCCTATGGAAGAGTTTGCCGGGATATTCTTTCCCGCTGCCAAGCATGTTACAGAACAATATATATTGAATGAATAATGCAACAAGAAGAACCCAATAAATATGTAAAGGAACTCACTCAGGAAAAGTATAAGTATGGTTTCACGACCGACGTGCATACGGACATCATTGAGCGTGGGCTGAATGAAGATGTTGTGCGGCTTATCTCTGAGAAGAAGGGAGAACCGGAATGGTTGCTGGAGTTCCGCCTGAAGGCATATCGCCACTGGCTGACGTTGGAGATGCCTACATGGGCACATCTCCGCATTCCCGAAATAGATTATCAGGCCATATCCTACTATGCTGACCCTACGAAGAAGAAGGAGGGCCCGAAGAGCATGGATGAGGTGGACCCTGAGTTGATAAAGACTTTCAATAAACTGGGCATTCCGCTGGAAGAGCAGATGGCATTGAGCGGTATGGCTGTGGATGCCGTTATGGACTCGGTGTCTGTAAAGACTACCTTCAAGGAGACGCTGATGGAGAAAGGAATCATCTTCTGCTCATTCAGTGAGGCTGTACGCGAGCATCCCGATTTAGTACAGAAATATCTCGGTTCGGTGGTGCCTTATCGCGACAACTTCTTTGCGGCACTGAACTCGGCGGTGTTCTCCGACGGCTCTTTTGTCTATATCCCGAAGGGGGTACGTTGTCCGATGGAGTTGTCCACCTATTTCCGCATCAATGCCCGCAATACGGGGCAGTTCGAAAGAACCTTGATTGTGGCGGATGATGATTCGTACGTTTCCTATCTGGAAGGGTGTACGGCTCCGATGCGTGACGAGAACCAGTTGCACGCGGCCATTGTGGAAATTGTGGTGCACGACCGTGCAGAAGTGAAATACAGCACCGTGCAGAACTGGTATCCCGGTGATGCCGAGGGCCGGGGTGGTGTCTATAACTTTGTGACGAAGCGTGGCCATTGTAAAGGGGTGGACAGTAAACTGTCTTGGACACAAGTGGAAACAGGCTCAGCCATTACCTGGAAGTATCCGTCTTGCATCCTTTCCGGCGACAATTCGACAGCGGAGTTCTATAGTGTGGCAGTAACCAATAACCATCAGCAGGCAGACACGGGAACAAAGATGATTCATCTGGGCAAGAATACCCGTAGCACTATTGTGAGCAAAGGTATCTCTGCCGGTAAGAGTGAGAACTCTTACCGTGGTCTGGTACGCGTGGCACAGAAAGCGGATAATGCCCGTAATTACAGCCAGTGCGACTCCTTGCTGCTTGGCGACAAATGCGGTGCGCACACTTTCCCTTACATGGACATCCGAAACGAAACGGCCATCGTGGAGCATGAAGCCACCACCAGTAAGATTAGTGAGGACCAGATATTCTACTGCAACCAACGCGGTATCTCTACGGAAGATGCCGTGGGGCTGATTGTGAATGGTTATGCCAAGGAAGTGCTGAACAAGTTGCCGATGGAGTTTGCCGTAGAAGCGCAGAAATTGCTTGCCATTTCGCTGGAAGGAAGCGTGGGGTGATTAAATTGTAAATTGTAAATAGTCAAATAGTAAATATAAAGATGTTAGAGATAAAAGACCTACATGCCAGCATCAATGGCAAAGAAATATTGAAAGGCATCAACTTGACCATACGTGATGGAGAAGTACATGCACTGATGGGACAGAACGGTGCCGGTAAAAGTACGTTGAGTAATGTGTTGGTAGGCCATCCGGCTTACGAAGTGACACGCGGCTCCATCACCTTTAATGGCAAGGACTTGCTTGCCATGAGCCCTGAAGACCGTGCGCATGAAGGAATTTTCCTTTCTTTCCAGACTCCGGTAGAGATTCCGGGTGTTTCGATGGTAAACTTCATGCGTGCGGCCGTGAATGAGCAACGCAAGTACCGCCATCTGCCGGCTTTGTCGGCCAGTGAGTTCCTGAAGCTGATGCGCGAGAAGCGTGCCATTGTGGAACTGGACAATAAGCTGGCCAACCGTAGCGTGAACGAAGGTTTCAGTGGCGGTGAAAAGAAGCGCAACGAGATATTCCAGATGGCTATGCTGGAACCGACTTTCGCCATTCTGGACGAAACGGACTCCGGTCTGGATGTAGATGCTCTGCGCATTGTGGCCGATGGTTTCAATAAACTCAAGACTGCGGAAACCAGTGCTATGGTCATTACCCACTACCAGCGCTTGTTGGACTATATCAAACCCGATACGGTACATGTATTGCTGGGCGGACGTATCGTAAAGACCGGTGGACCGGAATTGGCGAAGGAGATTGAGACACGTGGCTTCGATTGGATAAAGAAAGAAGCAAGTGAATTATAAACTCATAATCTGAAAACATGAGTGTAGAGCAACAATATATAGACCTTTTCTCCCAAACGGAGGCGATGATATGCCGGCATAGTGCCGAGGTGCTGAATGCGCCGCGTGCAGCTGCTTTTGCCGACTTTGAGCGCTTGGGCTTTCCTACCCGTAAGGAGGAGAAATATAAATATACGGATATCAGTAAGTTCTTTGAGCCGGATTATGGCTTGAACTTGAACCGGTTGGAAATCCCGGTGAATCCTTATGAAGTGTTCAAGTGCGATGTTCCCAATATGAGCACTGCTCTTTATTTTGTGGTGAACGATGCTTTCTATGGCAGAGCTTTGCCCAAATCCCATCTGCCTGAGGGGGTTATCTTCGGTAGCCTGAAGGAAGTGGCCGAACAGAATCCTGAATTGGTGAGGAAATACTACGGTAAGCTGGCTGATACGGCAGAGGATGGTGTGACGGCGTTCAACACTGCTTTTGTACAAGACGGCGTTCTGTTTTATGTTCCTAAGAATGTGGTGGTAGAGAAACCTATTCAGTTGGTGAATATCCTGCGTGGTGACGTCAATTTTATGATAAATCGTCGTGTGCTGGTTATCCTGGAGGAGGGGGCGCAAGCCCGCTTGCTAGTATGTGACCATGCAATGGACAGTGTGAACTTCCTGGCAACGCAGGTAATAGAAATTTTTGCCGGTGAAAATGCTGTTTTCGATTTTTATGAACTGGAGGAGACCCACACCAGTACGGTGCGTATCAGCAATATGTATGTAAAGCAGGAAGCCAATAGCAATGTACTGCTGAATGGTATGACCCTGCACAACGGAACTACGCGGAATACAACCCGTGTGACGCTCGCCGGTGAACATGCGGAACTGAATCTGTGCGGTATGGCCATTGCAGACAAGAACCAACATGTGGACAATCATACGACTATCGACCATGCTGTGCCCAACTGTACCAGCAATGAGCTTTATAAGTATGTCCTTGACGAGCAGGCTGTAGGTGCCTTTGCCGGTCTTGTTTTAGTGCGCCCTGACGCACAGCACACCAGTTCGCAACAGACCAACCGCAATCTTTGTGCTACCCGCGATGCGCATATGTACACCCAACCTCAGCTGGAGATTTATGCAGATGACGTGAAGTGCAGTCATGGTGCTACGGTGGGGCAGCTCGATGAAAGCGCTCTCTTCTATATGCGGCAGCGTGGTATCCCGGTGCGTGAGGCGCGCCTGCTGCTGATGTTCGCTTTTGTCAACGAAGTCATCGACACCATCCGTTTGGATGCTTTGAAGGACCGTCTGCATCTGCTGGTAGAGAAGCGTTTCCGGGGAGAACTGAACAAATGCCAGGGATGTGCCATCTGCAAGTGATAGCTTATAATTTCGATTCATTATGAACAACGATATAAATAAGAGTAGTATCTTGGCTCCCCTCCCTACGGGGGAGGGGCTGGGGGAGAGGCTTCGAGCTGATTTCCCCATCCTTTCCCGTGAGGTATATGGCAAGCCGTTGGTCTATCTGGACAACGGCGCGACTACGCAGAAACCCCGCCAGGTAGTAGATGCCATTACGGACGAATACTATTCGGTGAATGCCAATGTGCATCGCGGGGTGCACTTCCTTTCGCAGCAGGCTACAGAGCTGCACGAGGCCTCGCGTGAGACGGTGCGACGTTTCATCAATGCCCGTAGTACGAATGAGATTGTCTTTACCCGTGGTACGACGGAGAGTATCAATCTGCTTGTCTCCAGCTTTGGTGAGGAATTTATGCAGGAGGGGGATGAGGTGATTCTTTCTGTGATGGAGCACCATAGTAACATTGTTCCCTGGCAGCTGCTTGCCGCCAAGCGTGGAATAGCCATCAAAGTGATTCCGATGAATGACAAGGGCGAACTCTTATTGGACGAATATAGGCAGTTGTTCTCCGAACGTACCAGGATTGTCAGTGTGGCACATGTTTCCAATGTGCTGGGCACGGTCAATCCCGTCAAGGAGATGATTGCTTTTGCCCATGAGCAGGGTGTTCCGGTGCTTGTGGACGGTGCCCAGTCCATTCCCCACATGCCGGTGGATGTGCAGGACTTGGATGCCGACTTCTTCGTTTTCTCCGCTCACAAGGTGTATGGTCCTACGGGAGTAGGCGTACTTTATGGTAAAGAGGAGTGGCTGGATAGGATACCTCCCTATCAGGGTGGTGGAGAGATGATTCAGCATGTCTCTTTTGAAAAGACTACCTTCAATGAATTGCCGTTCAAGTTTGAAGCCGGTACGCCGGATTATATCGGTACTACCGGACTTGCCAAAGCTTTGGACTACGTTTCGCTGGTTGGGATGGACAAGATTGCCGCCTATGAACACGAATTGACCCAGTATGCCATGCAACGGCTGAAAGAGATTCCCGGTATGCGTATCTTCGGCGAGGCAGAAGACAAGGGTAGTGTCATATCGTTTCTGGTAGGTGATATCCATCATTTTGATATGGGTACATTGCTCGACCGTCTTGGCATTGCCGTACGCACGGGACATCATTGTGCCCAACCATTGATGCAGCGTCTTGGTATCGAAGGAACGGTGCGTGCATCTTTCGGACTTTACAATACCCGGGAGGAGATAGATGCGCTGGTGGCAGGTATAGTTCGTGTCAGCCGGATGTTCTGACCCAAGCAAAGCTTTGCAACCTTTCTTCCATTCCTTGCGTCTAATATATCAACAACT
>OLDL01000368.1_pt1 | contig 13280 bp, 9 predicted proteins | sample 1608631 | NCBI WGS metagenome assembly OLDL01 (sample SAMN02674964, study PRJEB24791) | human gut metagenome, SKBSTL008 | isolation source: stool | host: Homo sapiens | place: USA
TAAATAACAAGTAAAGCTATGGCTAAAGAGAAATTCGAACGTACCAAACCGCACGTAAACATTGGTACAATTGGTCACGTTGACCACGGTAAAACCACGTTGACAGCTGCTATCACTACAGTGTTGGCAAAGAAAGGTCTTTCTGAACTGCGTTCTTTCGATTCTATCGATAACGCTCCTGAAGAAAAAGAAAGAGGTATCACTATCAATACTTCTCACGTAGAGTATGAAACAGCTAACCGTCACTACGCTCACGTAGACTGCCCGGGTCACGCTGACTACGTAAAGAACATGGTAACTGGTGCTGCTCAGATGGACGGTGCTATCATCGTTTGTGCTGCAACTGATGGTCCGATGCCTCAAACTCGCGAACACATTCTGTTGGCTCGTCAGGTAAACGTTCCTCGTCTGGTTGTATTCTTGAACAAATGCGATATGGTAGACGACGAAGAAATGTTGGAACTCGTTGAAATGGAAATGAGAGAACTCCTTTCATTCTATGATTTCGATGGTGACAATACTCCTATCATCCGTGGTTCTGCTCTTGGCGCATTGAACGGTGTTGAAAAATGGGAAGACAAAGTTATGGAACTGATGGATGCAGTTGATAACTGGATTCCACTGCCTCCGCGCGATGTTGATAAACCATTCTTGATGCCGGTTGAAGACGTGTTCTCTATCACAGGTCGTGGTACTGTTGCTACAGGTCGTATCGAATCAGGTATTATCCACGTAGGTGATGAAGTTGAAATCCTTGGTTTGGGCGAAGATAAGAAATCAGTTGTAACTGGTGTTGAAATGTTCCGTAAACTGTTAGACGAAGCTCAGGCTGGAGATAACATTGGTGCATTATTACGTGGTGTTCAGAGAGACGAAATCGAAAGAGGACAGGTTCTTTGCCAGCCAGGTTCAATCACATGCCATACAAAATTCACAGCTCAGGTATACGTTTTAACAAAAGATGAAGGTGGACGTCATACTCCATTCTTCAACAACTATCGTCCACAGTTCTACTTCAGAACAACAGACGTTACAGGTGTTATCGAATTACCAGAAGGAACAGAAATGTGCATGCCTGGTGACAACGTAGAAATGACTATCGAATTAATTCACCCAATCGCTATGGCTCAGGGATTATCTTTCGCTATCCGTGAAGGTGGACGTACAGTAGGATCAGGAAGAGTTGCTACAATCATCGAGTAATTCTTACTTCTACGATTGAATTTAGGATAATATTTATGAGACTCAGAAAGTTTAGGCTTTCTGGGTCTTTTTTGTTGTGAGTAAATATAAAACAAGTTATAATAAAAAGGAAACATTGGTCGTAAGGCAAAATTAATAGGAGGATCCGAATGAATCAAACATTAAAGCTGCCAGTTGGAATTGAGAATTTTGAAGATATTCGCAAGCTAGGATTTTATTATATAGATAAGACAAAATTAATTGAACAGCTCTTACAAAATTGGGGAAAAGTAAATCTGTTTACACGACCACGTCGTTTTGGAAAGACACTCAATATGAGTATGTTACGTACTTTTTTTGAAATTGGTATAGATAAATCACTTTTTGAAGGCCTATATATTTCTAAAAATAAAGAATTATGTGATGAATATATGGGTAAGTATCCAGTAATCTTTCTGTCATTGAAAGGAATCGATGGATTAACTTTTGAAGAAGCGATTATTCGGATTACAACGATTATTAAAAATGAAGCACGAAGACACCATTATCTAAAAAATAGTGATAAATTAATAGAAGAAGAGATTAAGCAATTTCAGAGCCTTTTAGATGGAAAAGCTGATGATATAACAGATAGTATCAGACTATTATCAGAACTTTTGTGCAAACATTATGGGAAAAAGACGATTATCCTTATTGATGAATATGATGTTCCGCTAGATAAAGCTTTTCAGAAAGGCTATTATGATGAAATGGTTGAACTCATGAGAGGTCTTTTGGGGCAAGTACTAAAAACAAATGATTTTCTACAATTTGCAGTTTTGACAGGATGTCTTAGAATTTCGAAAGAAAGCATTTTCACCGGACTTAATAATTTTGAAGTTTTATCTATTCTCAATGTTCAGTATGATGAATGTTTTGGATTTACCGATACAGAAGTGAAAAAGATTCTTAGCGATTATAATTTATCAGATCATTACCTTCAGATTAGGGAGTGGTATGATGGTTATCGTTTCGGAAATACAGATATCTATTGCCCATGGGATGTGATTCGTTATTGTAAAAGTCTATGTGCGGATCCCGATGCATTACCAGAAGATTTTTGGTCTAATTCTAGTGGAAATGAAATTGTTCGCAGATTTATAGATAAGGCAGATATTCAGACAAAGAATGAGATTGAGCGTTTGATCAGTGGAGAGTGTATTGAAAAGGAAATTGTAGAGGAGCTTACCTATAATGAGTTGGATAAGAGTATAGAAAATTTGTGGAGTGTGCTTTTTACAACAGGATATCTAACACAACAGGGACGAACTCAAAATGGTAAATATCTTTTGTCGATACCAAATACAGAGATAAGAAATCTATTTACAAAAAAGATCAAAGAATGGTTTAGTGATGTTTCAAAAAATGATGGAAAAACACTAGAAATATTTTGTAATGCGTTTATAGAGAAAAAATCAGAAAAAATTGAACAGCTTTTTGGAGATTATCTATGGAATACGATCAGTATAAGAGATACAGCAATCGCAAAAGAGAAGAAAGAAAATTTTTATCACGGAATTTTACTCGGTCTTCTTGGATATAAGTCAAGCTGGCTGATAAAGTCAAATGCAGAATCAGGAATCGGATACAGTGATATTCTGATAGAGGCTCCGGAGAATCGAACGGGAATCGTCATTGAATTAAAGTATGCCGAAGATGGAAATATGGATGCAGCGTGCAAGCAGGCTTTAAAACAGATTGAAGATAAAGACTATATTGCTAAATTGAAGCAAGATGGAATGCGAAATTTCATTAAATATGGTGTTGCTTGTTATAAGAAAGACTGTAAAGTCATGATTTATGAAGAATAAAAAACAACTGATGATGGGAGATATAAATATGGGGAAAGAAACATTTGAAGGAAAAAAACTCATTGCACGATAGGAATAATTGGACATCGAGGTCATGGAAAAACGACTTTAACAGATGCAATTAAAAAAACTCTTACAACAAGAGAAGAGAGAAATATAAGCTTGACATCTAGCATTGAATATGGAGCTATCCTAGTAGTATCTGCAATAGATGGAATCATGTCACAAACAGCAGAACAGATCATGATTGCTCATCATATGGGAATGCAACATATCGTAGTATTTATGAATAAATGTGATATGGTAGATGATATGGAAATGCTGGAATTGGTAGAAATGGAGATTCGTGACCAACTATATCAGTGTGGATTTGTTGGATCTGATATTCCGTTTATCTATGGATCTGCTTTAAAAGCCCTTGAAGGTCCAGATGGAGAATGGGGAGATAAGATCATGGAATTGATGGATGCGGTGGATAAATATATTCCAGATTCACAGTCTGAAATAGATCAAGCTTCCTCTATACATACAAAGTTTACAGCAGAAGTATACATGTTAGATATCAATGAAGGTGGACGAGACACAGGATACTTTGATGATGACCGTCTGCAGTTTTATTTCAAAACGACAGATGTAACAGGAGAGATTCAATTGCCAATAGAAATAGATATGGCTATGCCAGGGGAAACACTGGATATAACAATTGAATTAATTCAACCAATTAAGATAACAGAAGAAGAACCTTTTATCATTCGTGATGATGAATGTACGGTTGGATTGGGAAGAGTTGCTACGATCATCGAGTAATTCTTACACTATTCTTCATGGAGTAGTGTAAAAAAAGTAAAAATCAAAAAATAAATATCAGATCAAATAAAAATAGTGTCAAGATCAATAAAAATCTTGGCACTATTTTACGTTAGAAAAATCTATCGTATTTTGCAATCAATCAATTTTTAATATAAGGAACCATCACTTCCAGAATCTCAAGCACATGATCTCTCTGTGATGGATTAAGTTCAGCTGCAATTTCCATCAATTGATTATTGTGATGAGCCGGGGTATCAACATCAAATATTCTTTGCCCATCACCAAATAAAAGATAATCAGCAGATACATCCAATGCAGTAGTAAGAGAAGCAAAACTATGAATAGACATGGCTTTGCGTCCAGCTTCGATTTCATAGATATAATGCTGACTGACACCAGCTTTTTCAGCAAGCATTTCCTGTGTCAGATCTTGCCCTTTTCGGGTAAGTTTGATGCGTTTTCCTAATTCTTTTAAATCGATTTTCATAAAATACCTCCATAAAAAATAGTATTACCAGGAGTTATGAAAAACCACTATCCAACAGTGACAGTGACAACTATAAATATTGCTGACAGCAACATTGAATGTTATGATAGATAGGAAAATGAGAAAAAACGAGAAAGAAGGAGTCATGCAGAGAGAAAACGAGCGTATTATCTATCATTTGATGCATTTTGATGAGAAGGATAAGGAGTGGAGTGAGAGACCATATTTACTCTTGGAAGATATGGCAATTGTTTTTGATATTCTTGATCTGGATGATCGATCCATACAAAGAATCGATCATAAAAAGGCAAACAAAGAACAATGGTCGGATCAGTTTTTATGGGAGAGTGCAAAGAAGAATACAAAACAGTTTCTGCCTGCTAAATTTGAGCCTGTATATAAAGATTTTCGAGGACATACCGAAGACAGACCGGTATTTATGGTGTCAAACAAAATACAGAGATATGGAGCAGGTGTGATTTGCTATGAAGATTTTCTAGGCGACATTTCAAGAAAATATAATAAGAGTTTGTATCTTCTGCCAACCAGTATTCATGAAATGTTATTACTGTTTGATGACGGAGAAGATCAGGAAGAGGATTTATTGCATATACTAGAGAAGTCTGATCAGCAATTAAGCAAAGAAGAATTTCTGTCCGATAATATCTATTATTATGACAAATATATGGGAGAGTTGATCAGTTTATTTTAATGTTGAAGTTTTGGTACGAATAACGTATGATAAAGAAAACTGACCAAACAAAGAAAGGGGTAGAGCTCATGATACCAGGGATCGTAATCGGAGTGATCGTGCTTGTCATTGTGATATGGCTGATCAGTTCCTACAATGGATTTGTAACATTAAGAAATAAGACAGAAGAGGCATTTTCAGCAATCGATGTGTCATTAAAGAAGCGTTATGACTTGATTCCAAACTATGTAGAAACCGTCAAAGGTTATGCGAAACACGAATCAGAGACATTAGAGAAAGTCGTAGCCGCAAGAAATCAGGCGATGACAGCAACGAATATCGATGATAAGATCAAACAGGAAAATGTACTGTCAGGAGCACTGAAATCTTTATTTGCAGTGTCTGAAAGCTATCCAGAATTAAAGGCTAATGAGAACTTTAATAAATTGCAGGATCAGCTTCAGAGATTGGAAGAAGAGATCGCAGGTTCCAGAAGATATTATAACGGAGTTGTAAACCGCTATAATACCAAGACAGAATTATTCCCAGGCAATATCATCGCAGGAATTTTTGGATTTAAGAGAAAACCATTATTTGAAGTTTCGAATGAATCTGAGCGTGAGAATGTACAAGTAAAATTCTAAGGAACGGACAGGGGGAAAGCACTATGAGAAAGTGGATCACCTGTACCATAATGGCAGTCATGATGGCTGCCATGATTTTTATGGGGACAGGAAACAATGTGTTTGCAAATGATGAAGTCACTTATGACTCTAATATGCAGACAAAGAAATTTGATGTAGATGTCAAAGTCGGAGAAGATGGAAGTTATACAGTAACAGAGAATATCAAAGTCAAGTTTGTCAATCCGAGGCATGGAATTTATCGTTATATCCCATACAAAGGGAAGGTGATAACAAGCGATAAAAATGGAGATCAGAAAAAACTACTTTATTATGCGGATTTTACACTGTTATCAAATGACAGTAAGACAGATGTAGATGAAGATTCTGACGGTAATAGTCAGGTATTGAGGTTTGGTTCTGCGGATTATACCGTAAGTAAAGGAAACTATAGATTTACGTATCAACTGATCCCTAAATATCAGGGAGATACCTACGATTATTTGTACTACAATATTTTCCCGACACTTTGGAGAAATAAGATTCCAGAAGGAAGTACTTTTACAATTCATTTTCCAAAGAAAACAGATCTTAAGGGCGTAAATTTCTATTATGGACGTTATGGGGAATCAAAGTATGCAAAAGATGTGATCACTTTGAAATATGATGAGCAGAAGAACCAGATCCAAGGAACATTAAAGAAGACACTGCCATTTAAAAATGGATTGACATGCTATAGTGATCTGGGTGATGGGTATTTTACAGCAAAACATGAAATCGGAGTAGATCGATGGATTTTTGGACTATCAATAGGAATTCTTGTGATCACAGCTGCCTTATTTGTTTTGTTCGGACGTGATGAAAAGATCATCCCATCGATTCAATATCAGCCGCCAGAAGGAATGGACAGTGCAGTTGTCGGATATGTTCTGGACGGTTCTGTGGATGATAAGGATGTTATTTCTTTGATCCTTTATTGGGCCGATAAGGGCTACCTGAAGATGAAGGAAAAAGGTCAAAAGGACATGGAATTTATCAAACTCAAAGATATTCCAGACTCAGAACCAAGATATCAGAAAACAATGTTTGAAGCTTTATTTAAGAACAGAAAAAAAGTGAAAGCTTCTTCTTTACAGTACAAATTTGCAGATACCGTGCAGGTAGTGAAAGATGATATCAAATATGATTATAAGAAAAATATTTATGCAACATCCTCGAAAGTTGCAAGGATCGTATCCTTTGTATTGTTGCAGCTTCCAATCTGTTTATTTGCATTTATTATGATGATATTTAGTCCAGATGGGATCTTAAATCTGATCCTTCCATTGATGGCGTGGGTATTGTATTTTATAGGAATGTTTCTTGCATGTCACAGTGTAGATAAATGGTATGCGATTTCAAAGGGAGCAAGAACGGGACTTCCGATCGCATCGGCAGTATTGTCTATTCTTGGATTTATTTTCTATGGATTATATTATTATGTGAAGATACAAAGAGGAGAATTATTTGATTTCTTCCATGTGTATCTTGTGATCGTTGCAGTATCATTTATCGGAGTGATCCTGACTGCATTTATGAAGAAGAGAACCCATCAATGTGTGGAATGGATGGGATATCTAGCAGGACTTCGTGATTTTATTGAAACTGCGGAATTAGACCGAATGAAGGTATTGGCGAAAGATCATCCAGACATGTTTTATCATATTCTGCCTTATTCCATGGTATTTGGGTTGTTTGATCTTTATGCAAAGAAACTGGATGCATTAAAACTTCCTGCGCCAGACTGGTATGTCTATGGCGGCAGTGATCCTTATTTCCATTATTATATGATGGGGCACTATATGGATCATGTGGTCTCTGAGAACCTGACAGTTGTAGAACCATCAGAATCTGGAGGAGTTGGAGAATTCTTTTCTGGAGGAGATGGAGGATTCTCAGGAGGCGGCTTCGGAGGCGGAGGAGGCGGCAGTTGGTAGACCGTTTCATATAAACTATCTGGTGACGCGCTCTCGCTCGGATTCGCACGTAGCGGACACGAAATCCGACTGTGGATAATTTTCTCTTTATAGAAGTTTATATTTTCTTTAGAATTGTTTAGATTTAGAATATTGAATGGAGTGGGGATTTTGGTATACTTAAGACATAGTTTTTCATATATATTTTAATCCTCTCTTTTCATTAGATTGGGCTGCATAGAAGCAGCCCATTTTTTTTGCCACACTGGGATGATGTCCCTTGTGTAAAAAAATAGCTAAAATGTTACAAAAGTGTTTCGTTTTTTCGATTTTCTGTTATACTAAAGAAAATTGAAAGTCAATTTGATTAGGAGGAACGATATGGATATAAAAGGGCTTACAGATAAAGAAGTTAAGGAATCGAGAGCGAAATTTGGTTCCAATGAGATTCCAGATTCAGAACCTACGACGTTTTGGCAGGAATTTAAGGAAACATTTCAAGATCCGATGATCAAGATCTTGCTTGCGATCGCGGTGTTGATGATCGTGATGTTTTTCTTTGGATATGCTGAGATTTATGAACCGATGGGGACGATCATTGCGGTGTTGATCGTTGCTTTTGTTACGGCGAAGACAGGGGTTGCGAGTGATACAAAGTACCGAGAGTTGAAGAAGAGTACGAAGAAGGATCAGTGTAAGGTACACAGAAATGGTGTGGTTGCAGTGATCGATGTTGATGACGTGGTTGTTGGGGATCAGGTTTTGCTGCAGTCTGGGGATAAGATTCCTGCGGATGGTATTTTGCATACAGGAAACCTGAAAGTCAATAATTCTGCTTTAAATGGAGAAGCAGAGGAGTGTGAGAAGAAAGCAGCCGGAGAGGGTGTTTATCTTGCAGAAGAGATTACAGGAGATACATTTGTTGATTCATATTCTCTGTTTCGTGGAGCTGTGATCTTTGATGGTGAAGGTATAATGGATGTTCAGAAGGTTGGACTTCATACGATGATGGGGAAGATGGCTGAGGAGATGCAGGAAGAAGAACCCGATTCTCCATTGAAGGTAAAACTTTCAAAACTTGCTGATCAGATATCGAAGTTTGGATATATCGGTGCGATCGTGATCGCAGTTATGTATTTTGTATATTTCATTATAATGGCAGGTGGATTTCAGGCATATTTTTCTATGGGACCAGCAAAGGTTGTGCAGGATTTGATCGATGCAGTGTCACTTGCGGTTGTGATCATTGTATGTGCAGTACCAGAAGGATTGCCGCTTATGATATCTCTTGTATTAATGCAAAATACAAGTAAAATGTTAGATCATAATGTATTAGTTCGTAAGGCAGAAGGAATTGAGACAGCAGGATCTTTAAATATTTTATTCAGTGATAAGACAGGAACGATCACAAAGGGAGAATTGGAAGTTGTAGATTTCTTTACAGCGGATGGAACTTCAATTTCTGCAAATGAATTAAGACATCATGGGAAGGTGAAAGGGCTGTTAGATCTTGCGATCGGGAAGAATACACAGGCGATGTTTGATGTTTATCATAAGGTCATTGGTGGAAATGCAACGGATCAGGCGTTGTTGAAATTTATTGGTGAAGAGACATTTTGTATGTTGGATGGGAATGACGGATGTAAGGTCAGTGCCCATCAAGGATTCAATTCTTCCAATAAGTTCAGTCAGGCGAGAATTGAGAGCATAGGCAAGACATTTTATAAAGGAGCACCCGAACGATTGCTTGCAAAAGCAACAAAATATTTAGATGGTGATGGACAGATCAAAGAAATCGATCAGAAAGTATTAAATCAAAAGATTGATTCTCTGGCAGCGAAAGCAATGCGTGTTCTTGCTTTTGGATATTCAGAAAAAGAGCTTGTGAAGAATCAGATCAACGACGACCTTGTGATCATTGGACTAGTGGCAATCAGAGACGATGTCAGACCATCAGCCAAAGATGCCATCAGGCAGGTACAGGAAGCTGGAATTCAGGTTGTTATGATCACAGGAGACCGCCTGGAGACGGCAGTAGCAATCGCAAAAGATGCAGGATTGTTAAAAAATGAATCAGATAGAGCTTTATCTTCTTCACAGTTAAATCAGATGAGTGATGAGGAAGTCAAAGCTATTTTACCTCAGATCCGTGTGATCGCAAGAGCATTGCCAACGGATAAGTCAAGAATGGTGCGCCTGTGTCAGGAAATGAATCTTGTTGTAGGTATGACAGGTGATGGAGTGAATGACTCCCCAGCATTGAAACGTGCAGATGTTGGATTTGCAATGGGAAGTGGAACAGAGGCTGCGAAAGAGGCAGGAAAGATTGTTATTTTGGATGATAACTTCTCATCAATCAAGGATGCAATCTGGTATGGAAGAACGATCTATCATAATATCTTGAAGTTCTGTAAATTCCAGTTAGTGATCAATGTGACAGCAGTTGTTGTCAGTGCAGTTGCACCATTTTTGGGAATAGAAGAACCATTAAAAGTCACACATTTATTATTTGTAAACCTTGTGATGGACGGGCTCGGAGCAATGATGCTTGGAAATGAACCAGCACTTTCAAAATATATGAAAGAAGCACCGAGAAGACGTGATGAGGGTATTATCAGCAAAGATATGATGACGCAGATAGGATTTATGGGGATATGGCTGGTTATATTAAGTTTCTTATTCTTAAAATTCCCAGTGCTCACGAATCTATTTGATAATAAAGCACAGCATTTAACAGCATATTTTGTTTTATTTATCTTTAGTGCATTATTTAACGGATTTAATGTCAGGGATGAACGATTTGGGATTTTCAAAAGATTAAATGAGAACCCGGATTTTCTGAAAGTATTTTTTATTATCATGCTGGTACAGATTATGATCGTAAACGCAGCGGCAATTCCATTTCAAGTATTTACATGGATCGGAAAGATGTTTAGTTGTATTCCATTTGGAGTAAAAGGCTGGATTGTTACAGTATTGTTATCAATGACGATGATTCCTGTGGATTGTCTGAGAAAATTTCTGTTTGGTTGTGGAAAATAGGCGAGGTTTTTATGATGAAAATAGTGGTAGCGATTGATTCACTAAAAGGAAGCTTAACATCAATTCAGGCGGGAGAAGCTATAGAAAAAGGAATAAAAAAAGTCGATTTAGAAGCAGAAGTGGTCATAAAACCTCTTGCAGATGGCGGAGAAGGAACGGTCGATGCTCTGGTAGATGGTATGGGTGGTAACATGGAATTTATTAAAGTTACGGGTCCGGCAAGGAAGTCCGTGTTAGCAAAGTATGGAATTATCCGTCCAACAAAATCAGATATGGAAGAAACAAGCACAGCCATTATGGAAATGTCACAGGCAGCAGGTATCACACAGGTAACCGATAAAGAACGTAATCCATTATACACAACAACTTACGGAGTCGGTCAGATGATCGTTGATGCGATTCACAAAGGATGCAGGCGCTTTATCATGGGAATTGGTGGAAGTGCAACCAATGATGGTGGTGTCGGAATGCTGCAGGCGTTAGGATATGATTTCTTAGATAAAGATGGAAACCAGATTAAACATGGTGCGATCGGATTAAAAGATTTAGTACAGATCAAAGATGATAAAGCCATCCCAGAATTAAAAGACTGCGAATTTCATATCGCCTGTGATGTAACGAATCCATTATGTGGAGAACAGGGCTGCAGTGTGATCTTTGGTCCACAAAAAGGTGCCACAGAACAGATGATAAAAGATATGGATCATTGGTTAGCAGACTATGCAAAAATCGCAAAAGAAAGCTTTACAAAAGCAGAGGCAGATAAACCAGGAACAGGTGCAGCAGGTGGTTTAGGATTTGCATTTTTAACATTTACAAATGCAACTTTAAAATCAGGTGTAGATTTGATCTTACACGAAACAAAATTAGAAGAAGAGATCAAAGATGCAGATATCGTGATCACAGGAGAAGGATGCCTAGATGCCCAGACAGCGATGGGGAAAGCACCGATCGGAGTAGCGAAACTTGCGAAGAAATATGGGAAATTAGTCTTGGGATTCTCAGGGGCAGTGACTAAAGGAGCAACTGCTTGCAATGAAGCAGGGATTGATGCGTATTTTCCGATTGTAAGATCGGCTGTATCATTGGAAGATGCAATGAAGAAGAAAAATGCACAGGAGAATTTGATAGATACGGTAGAGCAAGTGTTCCGTGTGATAAAAGCATTAAAATAAAAATATCGTAAGTAAAAAATAGTGAGATAAGAATAAATAAAAATTCTTGTCTCACTATTTTTGTATGAATATATTGCTTTTTACAAAAAATATATTTCAAAAGTTTGTTAATCATAATAAAACAAAGCAAAAAAATGCAGAAACTATATAATATTAAAAAGTTTTATACATTAATTGCATAAAACTATTGAAAACTACAAACCAAAAGGTATAAAATCGTACCTAAGACCAAAATAAACGTAACGATTGCTAACAGTTACAAAAGAATGATTTTAAGAAAAAAGTTTGGGGGATAAAAGAGATGTATAATATCGTATCAAAATTACTGATTTACGGTGATATGGAAGAAGAATCCATCTTAATGCAGTTAAGTGATATCTTTCGTTGCATGGACGATGGATCACAGACAAAGGATGTTTTAAGAACAAGAGTATTTAAACAGGTAAAAAGAATCTTAGAAGTCGCAACAGATTACGCATTTGATAAGAATCTGTGGCACAACTATTTAACATACTTACTGATCACAAATGAAAATCCATTCAGTATCACATGCGAGAAAGTCGGAGCAAGTGAAGGAAGTGTCAACCACTTTGCAAAGAGTGATTTTAAGGCATTTAAAGAATTATTTGACTTTGACTTTAGCAGAATCGAAGATGAATTAGGTGTAGATTGCTTCAGCAGAATCTCTGATTATCAGGCAATCGGTAAACCAGAATTAATGTACAATAAGAATGTCAGCGAGAAAGTTCAGGCATTAAGCGAGAGATTAGAGACAGCCAAAGATGAGAATGAATTCTTTGACATGGTCACAGACTTCTACAAAGCCTATGGAGTTGGTATGTTCGGTCTTAACAAAGCATTCCGTATCGAAGAATGTGGAGACAACAACATCCGCTTCCGTGCGATCAACAACATGGATAAAGTCGTATTATCTGACCTTGTTGGATATGAGATTCAGAAACAGAAACTTGTTGAGAATACAGAAGCATTTGTAGAAGGAAGAAAAGCAAACAATGTTCTGTTATTTGGTGACAGTGGTACAGGTAAATCCACAAGTATCAAAGCGATCGTTAACGAATACTATGATCAGGGTCTGCGCATGATCGAGATCTACAAACATCAGTTTAAAGATCTTTCCAATGTGATCGCACAGATCAAGAACAGAAACTACAAGTTTATTATTTATATGGATGACCTTTCTTTTGAGGAGTTTGAGATTGAATATAAATATCTGAAAGCTGTGATCGAGGGAGGCCTTGAAAAAAAGCCGGAAAATGTACTGATCTATGCGACTTCCAACCGTCGTCATCTGATTCGCGAGACATTTAAAGACAAGCAGGATCGGGATGAAGACATGCATACAAATGATACGGTACAGGAAAAGCTGTCACTGGTAGCAAGATTCGGAGTAACGATTTATTTCGGTTCACCGGATAAAAAAGCATTTCAGGAGATTGTAAGGACG
>OLDL01000377.1_pt1 | contig 13102 bp, 10 predicted proteins | sample 1608631 | NCBI WGS metagenome assembly OLDL01 (sample SAMN02674964, study PRJEB24791) | human gut metagenome, SKBSTL008 | isolation source: stool | host: Homo sapiens | place: USA
GGTAGAACTCCAGCCTTCCAAGCTGATCACGTGGGTTCGATTCCCATCACCCGCTTGGTGTTTATTTAAGGATATATTCGAGAGGATATATCCTTTTTTTCATTTTACAGGAAAGAACTATAAACAATAGTAAGATATGAGGGAGAATATGATAGAAGAAGAAAAGAATCAGTTTGCAGTTCTGATCGATGCAGATAATATCAGTCCTAAATACGCACCGATCATTTTTCAGGAGCTGGAAGCCTACGGATTTCCGTCTTGTCGAAGAATTTATGGGAACTGGTCCAAAGCAAATGGATGGAATGAAGAGTTGTTATTAGAATATTCTATTATTCCTGTGCAACAATTTTCTTATACTTCAGGTAAAAATGCAACAGACATGGCAATGGTCATTGATGCAATGGATCTGTTATATGGAAAGAAAGTAGACGGATTCTGCATTGTTACGAGTGACAGTGATTTTACAAGACTTGCAATGAGACTTCGAGAAGAACATATGTATGTGATCGGAATGGGAGAATCAAAGACACCTGTGGCACTGACAAGAGCATGTAATAAATTTATCCATCTAAATCTGATTTATGAAGCGGACAGAGGTAAAGAAGAGGATATGGAAAGTGATGAAATAGAGAATGTTACATCACTGGATGAGATTTCATATACGATTGCAGATATTATCAGTGAAAATGGAAATGCACCAGTAGATTTAGGGAAGATTGGAAATCGATTAAATGCAAAATATTCAGATTTTGATGTGCGAAATTATGGATATACAAAGCTGAGTGTTTTAATTGATGAAGAGATGGATAATTTTATGCTTGTGCAGGAAGATACAAACTGTTATGTTGAATTTAAAGAACTGACAAGCAGAGAAACGATTGAAGAAGAAGTAATCCATTTTGTAAAGAAAAATGGTGGATCTTTAGATAATCTTTCTGCGGTAACGTTAGAATTAAAAGATAAACACAGCGGATTTAATATCAAAGACTATGGTTACAGCCGTATGTCAAGTTTCTTACGAAGCATCCGTTGTCTTACGGTCAACGGAAATACAGTCAGATTAAAGAAACGAAGAGAAAAGGGAGAGAGACGATGATATTTGATACACATGCACATTATGATGACAAACAGTTTGATCAAGACAGAGAAGAATTGTTAGCATCTATGAAGGACAATGGAATCGGAACGATCGTTGATGTAGGATCGAATATGGAAACGTCTACATGGATCGTAGAAGCAGTGACACGATATCCGATGATGTATGGAGCAGTCGGCGTTCATCCAAGTGATACGGCAGAGTTGAAAGAGTCAGATATCGATACACTAAAGAAATATGCAGCAATGGATCGAATTCTTGCGATCGGAGAGATCGGGCTTGATTATTACTGGGATGAACCAGAACGCAGCATTCAGAAGAAATGGTTTGAAGCACAGATCGAACTTGCAAGAGATGTAAAATTACCGATCATTATTCATAGCAGGGACGCAGCAAAGGATACTTATGATATAATGAAAGCGTTACATGCAGAAGAAATCGGCGGGGTGGTTCACTGTTTTTCTTATTCAAAAGAGATGGCAAGGCAATTCCTTGATATGGGATTTTATATTGGAATCGGTGGCGTTGTAACATTTAAGAATGCAAAGACATTAAAGGAAGTTGCAGCTTATACACCGTTAGACAGAATCGTATTAGAGACAGACTGCCCATATCTGTCACCAGAACCCAATAGAGGCAAGAGAAATTCTTCACTAAATTTAAATTATGTAGCAGAAGCGCTCAGTCAGATCAAAGGGATCAACAAGGAAGAACTGATCGCAGTCACTGAAGAAAATGCAAGACAATTGTATCGTATGAAAGAGGTATAAAGAGTGAAACTTGGAAATCCAAAAAATACAATAGAAGTAATTCAGAAATATGATTTTGATTTTCAGAAAAAGTTTGGACAGAACTTTCTGATTGATGAACGTGTTCTTGAGAAGATTATTTCTGCAGCAGAAGTGAACAAAGATGATTTCGTGTTAGAGATCGGACCAGGAATTGGAACAATGACACAGTATCTTGCAGAAAATGCGAGAGAGGTCATGGCAGTTGAGATTGATAAGAATCTGATTCCGATTCTTTCAGACACATTAAGTGCATATGATAACGTGTCCATTTTGAATGCAGATATTTTGAAAGTCGATATTGCAAAGATCGTAGAAGAGAAAAATGGTGGGAAACCAGTGAAGGTTGTGGCGAATCTCCCATATTACATTACAACCCCGATCATCATGGGATTGTTTGAAAGTCATGTGCCGATCGACAGTATTACTGTCATGGTACAGAAAGAAGTTGCAGACCGTATGCAGTCAGGTCCGGGAACAAAAGACTATGGTGCATTATCACTCGCAGTGCAGTACTATGCAGAACCATATGTGGTAGCGAATGTGCCGCCAAACTGCTTTATGCCAAGACCAAAAGTTGGATCTGCAGTCATCCGTCTTACGAAATACAAAGACGCACCGATCAAGGTTACAAATGAGAAATTATTATTCCAGTTAATTCGTGCATCTTTTAACCAGAGAAGAAAAACTCTCCAGAATGGAATTAAAAATTTCGGAGGCTTAAACTTCTCCAAAGAACAGGTAGCACAGGCATTAGAAGAGATGGAATTACCTGCATCTGTTCGTGGAGAAGCATTAACCTTAGAACAGTTTGCACAGTTAAGTAACATCTTAGACCGGTAAGATAAAATAACCAAAATTTCCAGTTTTATGTGGTTTTAGCGGCACCGTGATAAAAGTCTTAAAACCAAATAAACGGGAGATAAAAGCTTTTTCGTTATCAAAGATTCCAGGAATTCCAAGATAACGTTGGCCGCTGTCTTGATCTTTCGCGAGCATTAAGTGGCCGAAATTCCCATAATTTAAAAGGAGAAAACCATTTGTCTTTATGTTGTCATCAAGATCAGGAATCTGATCAAGATCTTCTAGTCCGATCTTAATGCTAGGATCAAGGCTATAAGAAGGAGGCATGGGCAAGGTGGGATACTCCTTCCAGTCGAAGTCCTTTGGTGGATTTGGATGTGTGAATTCTTTCGCATCCTTTTCTAATTGAAGGGCTTCAATGTATTCTGAGAGACTGGATGTAGGAGAAGCTTCAGTTTCAGAAAGTGTTTCGGTTTCAGGCGAAGGTTCTGGAGGTACCGTTTTTTCAGTATTCTCATTTTTATTTTCAGCAGACTCCACAGGTACAAAACTTCGTATAATGATCGGATGATCTTTCCACTGCGATCCAAAGAAATGATCATTCGAATAATACAGCAAGAATCCATCCATTTTATCAAAATCATCGATCAAAGGATATGTGTTTTTAAATTCAATGATCGTATCATTTCGCTTGACCGTATCAAGATAAATCCCATTCATAGCACCCTGATGAAAATAATAAAAATAAATTTTGTATTCTAATGCCTGTTCATTTGTTTTTACATGGAAATAAACTCTCAGACGGTTTTGGCGTTTTTCTATTTTGGCAAAACCGACATTGGAACCCTTGATTCCATGGTGATATTCATACAGATAAGATACAATACGTTGATAATCTGACAATCGTGTACTCTCTTTTTGCTTCATTCTATGTTATAATAAAGAAAAATATGACATAGATATAAGGGGTAAGAGTAAGTGACACAAGAAGAAAAATACATGAAAGAAGCAATCAAACAAGCGAAGAAAGCGGCAGCGATCGGAGATGTTCCGATCGGATGTGTGATCGTTGAAGATGACAAGATCATTGCAAGAGCTTATAACCAGCGCAATAAGAAGAAGACAACATTGGCACATGCAGAACTTCTTGCGATTCAGAAAGCAAGTAAGAAAGTTAATGATTGGAGACTGGAAGATTGTACCATGTATATCACATTGGAACCATGCCAGATGTGCGCAGGAGCTATCGTACAGGCACGAATTCCAAAAGTTGTGATCGGAGCGATGAATCCAAAGGCGGGCTGTGCAGGATCTGTATTGAATATTTTACAGATTGACAAATTTAATCACCAAGTAGAGATAGAACGTGGTATATTAGAGGAAGAGTGCAGTCAGATGCTGTCTGATTTTTTTAAAGAATTAAGAAGAAGGAAGAAGGGGGACAAGGAACATGGAAAGGATTAAGAAGCTTATTGTAGTTATTTTATGTGTCGGCATGATAAGTTCTTTAAATATTTCTTTTATCTATGCCTCACAGTCTAATGGATATCATCCATTGAATATTAAGATTGAATCTCCAGATGTGCCCAAAATTGTAACGCCAAAGAGGAATGCCAGATCCTTGGATTCATATTACAGTTCATCAGAACTTGGACAGGTAACATCAGTGAAAGATCAGGGGAACACAGAATTATGCTGGGCGTTTGGGATTACATCGATGGGAGAGACTTCTCTGATCAAACAAGGAATCGCAAGTACGAATGTAGATTTTTCGGAGAAACATTTTGGATATTTTATGTACAATCGAAAAAACGATATATTAAATAATACCAAAGGGGACAAAACAAAAGTTTCAGGAGATTGGAGATATGCAGGCGGCAATTCACTGCTTGCAATGTTGTCGTTAACAGGATGGTATGGTCTTGCAAAAGAAAATATTGCACCATTTAATACAGGAAAATGGAGATTATCTGATTCTGTAGGACAAAAAGACAGTGCAATTCTGAAGAATGGATTTTTCCTTGGAGATACACCGCAAGCAGCGGTAGTAAAATCCTATATCATAGGATATGGTTCCGTAGTTATGGCGTACCATGCACCCGAAGAGACATGGGAAGAAACAGCCTATTACGGAAAGAATCATGAGGCATACAACTGCAATAGTGCCAGACAGACAGCAAATCATATTGTTGCGATCGTTGGATGGGATGATAGTTATAGCAGAGATAATTTTAACAGTGGATCCAGACCGTCCAGAGATGGAGCATGGATCGTAAAAAACAGTTGGGGAAATCAAGAAGGAAGTAACGGATATACCTATATTTCTTATGAAGATAAATCTCTTTGTGAATTTGTTGCAGGGCAATTTGTGAAAGCCTCAGAGTATAAATACAATTATTTCTATGATGGTTCAGCGAATCCTGGAATTTTAAAACTGAAAAAAGGACAAAAGTTCGCAAATGTATTTACAGCGAAAAAAGGAAGTGCAAAGAAGAAAGAACTGATCAAAGCAGTGAATCTGGTAACTTGGTCTGCAAATGTCAAATACAGTATACAGATTTATAGAAATCCTAAAGATGGAAGACCAACAAGTGGAACAAAGATGTTAAAACGTCCGGTAACAGGAACGATCAGAGAGGCCGGAACGCATACGATCGATCTTTCAAGAAAAGCAGAGGTTCTGAGAGGAGACAAGTTTGCAGTTGTAGTAAAATTAAGATCGTCTGGTAAGATTGGTTTTGATGAAAATGATGATTATCATTGGGTATCTTTTGTTAATAAAACAAAAAAAGGACAGAGTTATCTTTATGATCATAGAAAATGGAATGATCTGAACCCAGATCATGCAACGGTGCGTTTAAAGGCATATACAGTAATGCAGCCAGTAAACAAGATTCATTTGAGATATTGTAAGGCGGATTCTAAAAATAAGAATCCAAAGGGAATCGTATTATATTACAAAGGAAAGCATTTAAAAAAGAATAAAGATTACAAGATCGTCAAAAAAGAAGGTCACAAATATGTGATCGTAAAAGGAAGAGGAAGATATCGGGGAACGAAAAAAATTTATCTAAAAACCAAATAAGAATAACTATTGACCAAAAGAAAAGTATTTAGTATAATCAAATATGCATCTTGCAAAAGATGCCAAAGATAATCAAGTCATAAAGCTTCCGTGCTAGCCGGGGAGGTAGCGGCACCCTATTTCTGCAATCCGCTATAGCAGAGGTGATGGTTTGCTTCGGGCTGTTTTCTGTAGAGCTGCCCTCTACAAGTGGCGTTGATATCTGGGTCTCACGCAATAGGAATCCATGAACCGTGTCAGGTTGGGAACAAAGCAGCACTAAGTGGAACCTTCTATGTGCCGTGAGGGTGCCTGGGTTGAGTTAACTATAGAGGTAACGTCTGTGGAAGATAGCACAACGCATTCCGCACGGATTTTTTTTACCCATTTTTAGGTATTTAAGAACTTACTACTCGGATTGTATGCTATTGAATACAAAGTGAAACAGTGATAGAATAGGAATAGCAAACATGGTAAGGAGTGAGACATATGAGAGAATTAGAATTACCTGATGTACAAGATGTAATGCTTGAATACCGAAAGATCAAATTATTATATCGTTCTGCATTAAAAGAGATCGGAACGAAATTAGAGATATTAAATGATGAGTTTAAACTTGTGCACCAGTACAATCCGATTGAACATATCGAATCAAGATTAAAAACAGATGAGAGCATCACAAGAAAGCTGATACGTAAAGGAAAAGAGATCACAGTAGAGAATATCCAGAAATATATTGACGATATCGCTGGGGTCAGGGTTATTTGTTCTTTTACACCAGACATTTATCGAATCGTAGATATGATCTCATCACAAGATGATATAGAAGTACTAAAGACAAAGGATTATATGTTGAATCCCAAGGTCAATGGATACAGAAGCTATCATCTGATCGTAAGAGTACCAATCTTTTTATCTGACGGAGTGGTACCTACCAAAGTAGAGATTCAGATCAGAACAGTTGCAATGGACTTTTGGGCATCTCTGGAGCATAAGATTTATTATAAATACGAGGGCAATACACCAGAATACATTAAGAAAGAATTGAAGGAGTGTGCAGATCTTGTGACGTTTTTAGACAGCAAGATGTTGGCGATCAATGAAGAAGTGAGAAGTATTCGGGAAGAAAATAAAGAATAGGACATGCAATATTTTTTCTAAATGATCATAAGATATGATTGATAGAGAAAAAGGAGCAGGAAGATGGCAGACAGAGATGGTTTAGGAGATCTTCCATTATTTGATACTGAAGTAAGACCAGTTAGAGAATTTGTAGCACAGGAACAGAGGCAGGAAGACGATTATCAGTATATTACGAGAATGTATTCTGCACTGGCCAGACAGATTCTGGATCTGATCGAAGATATTTGTGATCAGATGGAATACGAGGGCAGCAGGATGTTTGATGAATATATGGATCGAACGATGCTGCTTGCTATGGTGGATAAGATTTATGATAAGATCGATCATCAAGAGAAGCAAGATTGTCAGAAGAAAGAACAATTATTATATCAGATGATCCTTTCGCTGCTTGGAGGAGAGATTTATCATAGAAGATGCCGTTATCGAAGAAAACGAAATATGTTTAAAGCATAAAAAGAAAGAGCCGGGAGAAATCCTGGTTTTTTCTTGTTTCATAGGGAATCACTATGAAATCCGCTGTAAAATGAAAAACATACATCTTAAACATTTCTTAAAAAGGTTGTATTCATATACAAAAACGGATAAAATGTACATTATAAGGCTTCACGGAATTAGGAAAAGGAGAAAGTAATGAAGCAAAGTAAAGTGATACAAATTTCAGTATTTGGAATTCTATTTTTAATTTCATTATTTATCTGGAATTATATGTTAGTTGGAAGAAATAACAAAGGGGTTACAGAAACTAGTCAAGCAACAATCCCTTTATTAACAGTGTCTGCAGATGGAAAGAATATTAACCAGTTGCATGGGTATCAGGGAAGTGTTGATGCATCCTTGATCCGTGACAGTATCACACCAATTTATGAGAATGAAGTAAAAGTAATGCTGACATATGCAAAATCTGACGTCAGTGTCGTGTCATATAAGATTTATGATACAGATAATAAAACAATCCTTGGAAATGGTGATACAGCATTTCATAAAGTCAAAGGAAAAAAGACGGCAAACATTAAGATTAAAGAACGTCTGGAAAATGGAAAAACATATCTAATGGAATTGTCAGTGAAACAAAATGACAAAACGATCCGTTATTTTACACGTGTGATTTATGGAACTAGTTTTCATTTAAAAGAATGTCTGGATTTTGCACAGAAATTCCATGATGCAGCATTGACAGAAGGTAATACAGAGTTTATCAGTCAGTATTTAGAAACGGCAGAGGGAACAACATCGAATAATCTGGCGAATGTTGACTTGAAATCGACACAGGAAGCGGTATCTTATGCAACATTAAAACCACAGGTTGAAAGTGTATATCCTGCAACCGTAAAAGAAATTTCTGAAAATGTAACGTCACTGGAGCTGAGATATATTCTTTCAGCAGAGAATACGGATGGAACAAAACAGTATTATCAGGCAACAGAATATTTCAGGGTTCGATATGCAAAGGACAGAATGTATCTGTTAAATTATGAACGTAATATGGAAGCATATATGCGATACGATACGATCGATCGTAGTAATAATCGTATTTTATTGGGAATCGGAAGCAGTCAGAAACAGTTGATCAGTAAAAATGGCGGAAAGAAAGCAGCATTCGTTGTCCAAGATGAATTGTGGTATTATGACTATCAGAAGTCCAACATGCACAAAGTATTTTCTTTTGAAGGAGAAGATTATCGTGACAGTCGCAACAACTATCAAAAGCATGCGATTCAGATTATGAAGATGAAGAATAATGGAGATATAGCATTCTTGGTTTATGGATATATGAATCGAGGAAAACATGAAGGAGAGAATGGTATTTCTGTTTATCAGTATACTGCGTCAGACCAGAAGATTGAGGAACTAGGCTTTATCCCAACACAGATTCAGTATGATATGATGAAAAATGACATTAAAAAAGGTGCATTTTTAAGTGGTAGCGGACAGTTTTATTTCTATTTGGATGGAGCGGTTTATCAGGTAGATCTTGACTCTGGAAAGAGTAAGATTCTGGCAAAGAACATTACAGATGATATGACAGTTATCTCTGAGAATGGAATGCTTGCATTGAATCAGTCAAAGAATAAGATGAAAGTTGTGGATCTTTCCACACAGAAAACAGAAGTGATCACATGTAAAGATGATCAGGTACTGCGTCCAATTGGATTCATAGAGAAAGATTTTATCTATGGAGTTGGAAATAAAAAAGAAGTTGTAAGGAATAAAGATGGTTCTTATATGTATCCATTGACAAATGTATATATAAGAAACAATAAAAAGATTGTAAAAGAGTATGGAGAAGATGGTACTTATATTACGAACACAAGTGTAGACGGAACAACGATCGCATTGACACATTCTAAGAAGAGTGGAAATGGATATAAGAAGATCAATGTAAGTTATATTCGTTACAAAGATAAACAGGAGAGTAAGGCAGTTTTAGAGTATGGGTATACAGGAACAAGATTGAATCAGTTATATCTTGCATTCCCGGATGATGTTTATATTCAGACAAGACCAAACTATCTTTCTACAAATGTTGAGGAACAGGAAGATGAGATAAAGATCAAATTTGCTGTAAATGATAATAAATATAGGGATGCATTTGTCTATACAGGCGGTAAGTTGTCAGGAATTTACAGTAATCTGAAAGAAGCTATCAAGGTCGCCAAGCAAGGTGGTGGAGTAGTTGTAAATTATCATCAGATGTATTTGTGGGAGAAAGGTGTTGCACAGAATTATGGAAAAGGATCTAATATCCCGATGATCAAAGCAAAGAATAAAGATGAGACAGATATTGCATGTATTCTGATGATGGCAAGATCAGAAGGAATTAAGATTTCCTATGATAAGATCAAGAAGATGTCAGGCAGCACATATGATAAATTATTTAAGGTGTTCAATAAGCGTGCAGTTAATTATTCTGACTGCAGCATGGATGATCTTGTTTATGCAATAAGTAAGGGAAGATCTTTCGTGGCACAGAGAAAGAATGGCACATATGTATTAGTTATGAGTTATAATCAGACGGATTTAAGATATTATGATCCGACAAATGGAAAGTCTGTAAAAGCAAATCGCAAGAAGCTTGAGAGTGAATTTAAACAAGCAGGAAGCGTTTATTACGGATATGCCAATTAGATTTTGTCTTTAGAGTGCGAACTATGTCGAGACAAAAATTTTAGTTATGATATATTTTATGTTAAAATTAAGATATATATCTGGAGATGATCCGGAAAATGAGAACAGTAAAAACAAACGAAAGGTGAAAGGAATATGGCTGAAGAAACAAAGGAAACAAAAAAGATTATTCCCGAAAGCAAGAAAAAGCATAAAAAGAAACATAAAAAGAAAAAAGTTCTTTTGAAAGTTTCTGTTGTCTTTTTGTTGTTGGTCGTAATCGGCTGGTTTACTTTTGGGGCAAAGGTTATGAAGCTTAGAAGTGAAGCCAAGAAACTCGTTGCTCAGTCGAGTGAGGAGACATTTAAGGCATCACAGACAAGTATTGTATATGACACCAACGGAAAACAGTTACTGAAGTTTAAAGGTGAAAAAGATGTATATTATCTGAAGTACAAGGAGCTTCCGGTTTATGTCATAGCTGCAGTAATTTCTGTCGAAGACAAAAATTTCTATAAACACAGCGGTGTGGATTACAAAGGAATCTCAAGAGCTGCAGTAAGTTATGTGGTACACAAAGGAAGGATCACACAGGGGGGAAGTACTCTGACGCAGCAGCTTGCGAAGACTGTCTTTTTGAATCGTCAGAAGACATGGAAGAGAAAAGTTAAAGAGATCTTTATGGCAGTAGAATTAGAGAGGAAATACTCCAAGGAGCAGATCCTTGAGTTCTATCTGAACAATGTTTATTATGCGAATGGTTATTATGGAATTCAGGCAGCAAGCCAAGGATATTTCCGTAAGGATGCGAAGAATCTGACAATGTCAGAAGCAGCATTTTTATCTGCGATTCCAAATAATCCAACAATCTATGATCCACGTACAAACAAAGAAAATACGATCAAGCGTAGAAATAAGATTCTAAAGGATATGTACGAGCAGAAACTGATCCGTAAAGACCAGTATGAAGAAGCAATCAGTGAAGAGATTAACGTAAAGAGTGCGCAGAAGAGTAAGACAGAGAAGAAGAATTACGTAGAAACATATGTCATTCATTGTGCGACAAAAGAGATTATGAAACAGAAGGGATTTGAATTCAAATATGATTTCAGTTCGACTTCTGAGAAGGAAAAATATCAGGAAGAATATGATAAGGTGTATGCAGAGTGTAAGAGGACCTTATACAGTGCAGGATATCATATTTATACATCCATTGATCCAGATGTCCAGAAACAACTGCAGAGCAGTGTAGACAATGCATTGTCTGGATATACAGAGAAAGATAAGAATGGCATTTATAAGACACAGGCATCTGGAACATGTATTGATAATGATACTGGAAAGGTTGTAGCGATCGTCGGTGGACGTGAACAGAAGAATATCGGTTATACATTAAACCGTGCGTTCCAGAGTCCAAGACAGCCAGGTAGTGCGATCAAGCCATTGCTTGTATATGCACCAGCTTTAGAACATGGATGGTCTGCAGGATCAACGGTGAATGATTCGCCGATGTCAACGAAAGATAAGAATCGTGTAAGAAACTCTCATGGTTCTTATTCTGGACAGATCTCACTTCGAAGAGCCGTTCAGAAATCAAGTAACGTTGCAACAATGCGGATCTATGAGCAGTTGACACCAAAGACCTGTTTAAAATATCTGGAAGAGATGAATTTTAAATATCTAACAGATTCTGATTATAAGTATTATACGACATGTATTGGTGGTTTCACGAAAGGAACAACATCAGAAGAGATGGCAGCGGGATATGCTACATTGAAGAACGATGGTGTGTATAGAGAACCAACGTGTATTTCTAAGATCACAACTTCTGATGGAGATGAAGTGATGTCATCTTCTACAAAGAAGAGAAGAGTATATTCCACAAATGCAGCAAATGCAATGACAGATGTACTGAAGAGTGTTGTCACAGGTGGAACGGGTGTTGGTGCGAAGGTACCGAATGTTGATACTGCCGGTAAGACAGGTACAACAAGCCTGAATAAAGATGGATGGTTTTGTGGATACACACCTTACTATACAACAGCAGTATGGGTAGGAAGAGATGATAACAGGATTATGGAATCGTTAAGTGGAGCATCTTATCCAAAATCCATCTGGAGTAATTTCATGAATGCGATTCATTCAGAATACTCTTCTACAGATTCTATGGGTGGAAGTTATACAGATTATCAGGGAGAGACTACACAGCAGACAGGAACACAGGCAACAACAGCGACAGAGAGCAGCACAAAGGGCACAGAAGCAACTACAGCAGCACCTACGACAGCAGCACCTACAACGGCAGCGCCTACAACAGCGGCTCCTACAACGGCAGCACAACAGACAGAAGAACAGCCAGCAGAGAATCAGTAAAAAGAATATTGAGATAATTAAAAATCACAGGTAATTCAATACCTGTGATTTTTGTGTATAAGAAAATTCTGCAAAAAAAAGACTCCGCCATAAGACGAAGTCTTTATCTATATATTACATATTCTTTTTTTCAAGATATTCTTTGATACGTTCTGTTGGGTTTAACAGATCACTGATTGATGCATCATGATTTAATGTATCAATTAATAGTGCAACGTATTTGGATACGTCAGAAGATGCATACCAGTCACGAGATAATAATTCAGGTGTCTGATAAGTAAGATTAGTTGTGATAACCTTCTCAATAATACCTTCTTCAACTGCACGGTCAAATACTTCTAATCCGTTTGTAAATAAACCAAATGTAGATAAGCAGAATACACGACGGGCATTTCTGCGTTTTAATTCTTTGGCTACGTCGATCATACTTTCTCCAGAAGAGATCATGTCGTCGATGATCAGAACATCCTTACCATCTAAGGAGTCACCAAGAAATTCATGTGCAACGATAGGATTACGTCCGTCAATGACAGTAGAATAGTCACGGCGTTTGTAGAACATACCAACATCAACACCAACAACGTTTGCCATGTAGATCGCACGCTGCATAGCACCTTCATCTGGGCTGATAACCATTAAGTGGTCGTTGTCAAAGTGAACATCATCACACTGTTCAACTAATGATTTTACAAACTGATAAGTAGGCTGGATGATATCAAATCCACTGAT
>OLDL01000393.1_pt1 | contig 12735 bp, 9 predicted proteins | sample 1608631 | NCBI WGS metagenome assembly OLDL01 (sample SAMN02674964, study PRJEB24791) | human gut metagenome, SKBSTL008 | isolation source: stool | host: Homo sapiens | place: USA
AAATGAAAAAGAGAGTTGTTGCGATTCTTATGGCAACAGTAGTTGCTGTTGGATCACTTGCCGGATGTGGAAGCAAAGGCGGAAATGGCGGAGAGGCCAGTACAGAAGAAGGAAAGGTAATTAACATTTATTCTTGGAATGATGAGTTCCGTGAGAGACTGGAAGCTATATATCCTGAAGTTGAGTCAACATCCAAAGATGGAACTGTTACAACATTGAAAGATGGAACAGAGATCCACTGGATCATCAATCCAAATCAGGATGGTGTTTATCAGCAGAAACTTGATGAGGCACTTATGAAACAGGCAGATGTTGATACAGATGATAAAGTAGATATCTTCCTGTCAGAGACAGACTATGTATACAAATATACAGATGCTGAAGCAGACACTGCAGTACCACTGAAGGATCTTGGAATTGATCCGGATAAAGATCTTGCAGATCAGTACGACTTCACAAAAACAACAGCATCTGATGCAGACGGGGTTCAGAGAGGATCTACATGGCAGTGCTGCCCTGGACTTCTTGTATATCGTCGTGATATTGCCAAAGATGTGTTCGGAACCGACGATCCTGAAGAAGTAGGCAAGAAAATGAAAGACTGGGATACAGCAAAAGCTACAGCTGAAGAACTGAAAGCAAAAGGATATTACACATTTGCTTCTTATGCTGATACATTTAGACTGTATGGAAACAGCATTTCCCAGCCATGGGTAGAAGACGGTGCAACAACTGTTAATGTAGACCAGCAGGTAATGAACTGGATCAAAGATTCCAAAGAATGGCTGGATGCAGGATACCTGAACAAAACTGTAAAAGGTCAGTGGAATGATGACTGGAACAAAGCTATGGGATCTGAATCCAAAGTATTTGCATTCCTCTTCCCGGCATGGGGAATTGACTTTACATTGAAACCAAACTGGGATGGAGAAGACGGAGAATGGGCTGTTACAAATCCACCACAGGAATACAATTGGGGCGGTTCTTACATCCATGCAGCAACAGGAACAGATAATCCGGAACATGCAAAAGATATCATTCTTGCACTGACAGGAAATAAGGACAATTTATTAAAGATTTCCAAAGATTATTCTGACTTTACAAATACAAAGAGTGGTATGCAGGAAGTTGCAAAAGATGATACTTTCGCATCTGACTTCCTTGGCGGACAGAATCCATTTACATATTTCTCACCGGTTGCAGAGAACATCAAGATCGCACCACTTTCTGCTTATGACCAGGGCTGCGTAGAACTGATCCAGAATGCTTTCAACGATTACTTCCAGGGTCAGGTAGACTATGACAAAGCAAAATCAAACTTTGAAACAGCAATCAAAGAACGTTATCCGGAAATCCAGGAAGTTAACTGGGCTGAATAATAAACGCTTTTGAATTGACAGTTAAAAAGTTTCAGGTGTAAATAACCTGTACAGATGCATTTGTATTTGCCAGACACACATGAACGCGATGTGTGTCTGGCGCTAATATGTAAAGGAAGGAATGCTGAACTATGAAAAAAAAGAAAAGCATCAGCTATGCAAAATGGGGATACATCTTTATCCTTCCATTTTTTATAACTTTTTTAATCTTTTCTTTGATTCCGTTGGTAGATACTGTACGTTATAGTTTCTATGAATATTATCGTTCAGGAATTAAAGAAATCGGACCGAATTTTATTGGAATTGCAAACTATCTGAGTCTGTTGAAGTCAGATATGCTCAAATACAGTACTAATACGCTGATTCTGTGGGTAATCGGATTTGTACCGCAGATCGTGATCGCACTGGTTCTGGCATGCTGGTTTACAGATGCGCGTCTGAAGATCCATGGACAGCAGTTTTTCAAGGTTGTTATTTATCTTCCTAACCTGATCATGGCTTCTGCGTTTGCATTATTGTTCTTTACCATGTTCTCTACCAACGGACCGATTAACTCTATTCTGATGTCTCTGGGATGGGTTAAAAAACCGATAGATTTCCTGGGTTCTGTAATCGGAACCAGATCTCTGGTCGGATTTATGAACTTCCTGATGTGGTTTGGTAATACAACAATTATGCTGATGGCTGCTGTTATGGGTATCAGTATGGATATTTTTGAAGCATCTGAACTGGATGGCTGTAACAGTATCAAGAGATTTTTCTATATCACACTGCCGCTGATCCGTCCGATCCTTGCTTATACACTGATCACATCTATCATCGGTGGTCTTCAGATGTTCGATGTTCCTCAGATTCTTACAAATGGACAGGGAAATCCAGACCGTACATCTATGACTCTGATCATGTTCCTGAACAGCCACTTAAAGAGCAAGAACTATGGTATGGCAGGTGCACTGTCCGTATATCTGTTTATTGTCAGCGGTATTTTATGTATGATCGTATATAAGATGACAAATGACACAGACCCGGATGGTTCCAAGAAAGCTGCAAAGAAAAAAGCAAAAGAAGAAAGAAGGAGGAGATAAACTATGAAATCAAATACATCAGGTCGTGTGCGCAGTATTTTTGTTCATCTTGTGCTGATCTTTTTATCCTTCCTGTGTCTGTTTTTCTTTTACATTCTGATTGTAAATGCAACACGTTCCCATGCGGATCTGCAGAAAGGATTTTCAGCACTTCCCGGAAAATATTTTCTTGAGAATCTGAAGAATGTGGCAAATGACGGAAGTTTCCCGATGTTCCGCGGTATTCTTAACAGTGTTGTTGTATCTTCCTGCAGTGCTGCACTTTGTACATATTTTTCTTCTTTGACAGCTTATGGTCTATATGCTTATGATTTTAAAATGAAGAAAGCAGCTTTTACCTTTATTATGGCAATTCTTGTTATGCCTACACAGGTAACAGCAATGGGATTTTTACGACTGATCACAAAGATGGGAATGTATGACTCTTTACTTCCGCTGATCATTCCATCCATTGCATCTCCGGCAGTCTTTTACTTTATGTACAGTTACCTTCAGTCTTCCCTTCCTTTATCCCTTGTGGAAGCGGCAAGAATTGATGGCTCCGGAGAATTCAGAACCTTTAACAGTATTGTACTTCCGATCATGAAACCGGCAGTAGCAGTACAGGCAATCTTTACTTTCGTAGGATCCTGGAACAATTACTTCGTTCCTGCCCTGATCATTCAGTCAAAGAGCAAAATGACAGTGCCGATCCTGATTGCAACTCTGCGTGGTGCTGATTATATGAACTTTGATATGGGTAAAATTTACATGATGATCACTGTTGCGATCGTGCCAATCATTATTGTATATCTGCTTTTATCCAAATACATTATTGCAGGTGTAACACTTGGTGGTGTAAAAGAATAATGAGAATTAAGAACCCCCATAGAGAGAATGCTATGGAGGTTCTTTTCATGAGAATTATAATATTAAAAACAGGAGTATAATTATATGAAGAAATGGATTTACAGTGGAACTAGAGAAGAACAGCCGTCAGAGAGAGAACTGATGCATGGAAAGCTTGCCAGAAAAGCGGCGTCAGAAGGCATTGTTCTGCTGAAAAATGAAGGAATCCTTCCATTAAAGAAAGATACAGCTGCTGCACTTCTTGGGTATGGAGCAGAGAAAACCGTAAAGGGTGGAATTGGTTCTGGAGATGTTAACAACAGAAAGAATATTTCTATTTATCAGGGACTGAAAGAAGCAGGAGTAAAAATTGTAAGCGAAGACTGGATCAGCGATTATCACAATCGCTATGAGCAGGCGAGAGAGGCGTGGAAAGAAAAAGTTCTGGAAGAAGCTAAGAAAGTAGATAATCCTTTTGATGCCTATGCAGAGAATCCTTTTGCAATGCCGCTGGGACGTAAGGTGGCAGAGGAAGATATCTGTGAAGCAGATGTGGTGATTTATGTGATCAGTCGTATTTCAGGAGAAGGAAAAGACCGCCGCAAAGTAAAGGGAGATTACTATTTAAGCGAGAGAGAAGAGGAAGATTTACGTTATCTTGCAGAAATGAACAAACCTGTGATCCTTATTCTTAATGCAGGTGGTCCTGTGGAGCTGACAGATATTCTGGAACAGACAGACAATATAAAAGGAATCTTAAATATTTCTCAGCTTGGTCAGGAAGGGGGAGATGCCCTGGCTGATGTACTTCTGGGAAAAGAAGTGCCGGGCGGTAAACTGACAACAACCTGGGCAAGGCGATACGAGGATTATCCGGCTTCAGAAGAGTATGGGTATCTGAATGGCAATCTGGAAAAGGAAAAATACAAAGAAGGTATTTATGTAGGTTACAGATATTTTGACAGCTTTGACAAAAAGGTGATGTTTCCGTTTGGGTTTGGTCTTTCTTATACTATGTTTGAGATGATGTGTTGCAGCATAAATATGGAAGAAAGTAAGATCAGAGCAGAGGTTCAGGTTACAAATACAGGAAATGAATATGCTGGTAAAGAAGTGGTACAGATTTATGTTACGCTTCCGCAGACAGAACTGGAAAAAGAGTATAAGAGACTGGCAGGTTTTGCAAAAACCAGAATTCTGAAGCCGGGAGAAACACAAACACTTACTGTTGAGATTCCGCAGAAACAACTGGCTTCTTTCAATGAGAAAACACATACATGGATAGTGGAAAAAGGCAAATATGGCATTCTGGTCGGAAACAGTTCAGACAAACTGAAACTGGAAGCAGTTCTGGTAGTTTCAGATGATACAGTACTGGAACAGATGGATAAAATCTGTCCGCTTCAGGAAGAACTGGAACAGATTTATCTGACAAAAGAATTGAAAGAAAAATCTGTGCAGAGACAGGAAAAACTGATAACAGCGCAGGTTCCGGAATATTATTTTAAACCTGCGATGATACCGGCAAAATCGGAAAATGCCGGAAAAAATCAGGAAAATCTGACAGAGGAAGAAAAAAGATTTGTTTCTGTTCTTGAAGACAGAACTACAGAAGAGCTGATTCCTCTGCTTTATGGAAAGATTTCAGAGAATATCAGTACTCTTGGTGCAGCAGGGATTCGAGTACCGGGATCAGCAGGTGAAACCTGCGGTACTTTGGAAGAGGATGGAATCCCGTCTCTTGTTATGGCGGACGGTCCGGCAGGTATCCGCCTCAGACAGTGGTATGAGGTAGATAAAGAGACAGACAGCATCTATGAAATGGGAGTTCTTGGTTCACTGGAAAATGGAATTCTGGAACCTGGTGTGCATCATGAGAATGCAGACACTTATTATCAGTACTGTACTGCTTTTCCGGTAGGAACAGCACTGGCACAGACCTGGGATACAGATCTCATGACAGAGTTTGGAAAAGCAATCGCAGAAGAAATGGAAGAATTTCATGTAAATCTGTGGCTTGCACCGGGTATGAATATTCACAGAAACCCATTATGTGGAAGAAATTATGAATATTATTCAGAAGATCCATATCTGTCAGGGATGCTGGCAGCAGCAGTGATCCGGGGTGTTCAGAGCAAGTCAGGATGTGGCGTAACAATCAAGCATTTTGCATGTAATAATCAGGAAGATAACCGCATGGGTGTTGACTCCTGCGTATCCGAACGTGCGCTCAGAGAAATCTATCTCCGCGGATTTGAAATTGCAGTAAAAGAAGGAAATCCTGTTTCTATTATGACTTCCTATAATCTTATCAACGGTATTCATGCGGCGAACAGCAAAGATCTGTGCATGACAGTTGCCAGAAAAGAATGGGGATTTGACGGAGCAATTATGTCAGACTGGAACACAACAGTTCCGGAAGATGGAAGCGTTCCATGGAAATGTGTGGCAGCAGGCAATGACATTATCATGCCTGGAAATCCGGATGATGATAAGAATATTCGCCAGGCATATAAAGAAGGTAAACTTACAGAAGAAGAAATCCGAAATTGTGCCGGACATCTGGTATCTATGATCCGTAGATTAGAGCGTACAGATTGTTGAAATGATTTTTCAAACATGCTCTAAATGAAAACAGATAGAATTCTGGCATATGCTGAAAATACAGTAATGAGAGGACAATATTAATTATTAAAATCAATCGGAAGACCATCAGAGGCCTTCCGATTGATTTAGTGCTCATAATAACTGGATTTTTTATTTGCATCAGCAGATTTTCAGCAGATTTTCAAAGGAGAAAATCTCTTTTTCAGACATTAATTCTTCAAATCTGTTCAGGTTAAGATCTGAGTGTTCCAGTTCTCTTGAAAACTGATAACAGATACGGATCTGGTCATCTAGCTTAAACTGCCGGTTGTTTTTCAGATAGGTTCCCACATTTAATTCATGGATGAACAGGGTGCACACAACTGCCATTTTCACCTTGGCGAAGATCTCATCATCATAAACTGCACCGCAGAAATAGGTATAGATCCAGTAAACAAGAAGCTGTTCCTCCTGAATCTGCCAGTCCGGATAAGAGAAATCAAATTCACTTTTCTGCCAGGAATAAAGATTTCCGGAGTCAGACTGCGAATCTGTATTTCCATTATACAGTGGAGTCAGACAATTCTTTAAGTATTCCTGCCATCCCGGGCGCAGAACCTCCATTTCCGGGACAACAGTTTTCCACATTTTTTTAAATAATTGTTCTGGTGTATTTGCGCAGGCAGATGCAACAGAACTGTTTTCTATGTTATCTGTATTTATACGAGAGTAAATTTTGCTGCAAAATCTATCTCCGTATCCGGAATCTTCATGTCGTTTTCGCATTTCTTCCCATTTAAAGAGTTCATTTTTATTTACACATAACTGGAAATCATGTGCAGCAGCCAGAAGTTTCCACAGACGTTTCTGCATGGGTACAGCTCTGTCCTGGATGATATCTATAAGCATATCACGGGTGTCCATAAGTGCAGTGAACAGGAAATAATCAAAGTCATCATAGACTTCTTCTTTTGTCTTTTTTTCTTTTGTGATAAAGTGTACCTTTTCTTTTTGGGAAAGTAAAATCCTTGCTGCCTCCGGACAGGAGAGCGACAGGGAAATCTCACGCAGACCTTCAAATTCTTCAATATGTCTAGGATAATTTCTGCAGGTTCTGCAGAACATTTCCGGTCCTGCTTCTGTGTAGATATCACACAGGTTCTCTTCGTTGAGAAAAGCACAGCGTCTGTTATACTGGCGGAAAACATGTTCTTTCCAGTCAATATCATTGTGCAGGCGATTGCGGAATGGACCTTTAAAGTGCTGGTACTTCTTCAGTGCCGGATCGTCAATCACGATCTGCCATCCTGCGCAGCAGGTATCCGGACAGGCTCCTGCAATGCAGGAAAATTCTTTATAGTAGTTTGGAAATGTGTATTGCATGATATTAAATAGGATCCTTTCTTTTTTTCTTAAGTTTACGGTAAGTTCCTGCAGTCATGCCACAGGATTTGCGAAAGCTCTGGGAGAGATAACTCTGAGAGGAGAATCCTGTGAGATGTGCAATATCTGAAATCCCGTAATCAGTATTTTCCAGAAGCTCCTTGCACACTTCGATGCGTTTTCGGTTCAGATAATTGATAGGAGAAATCCCATAATATTTTGTAAATTCATGACTCAGATAATACTTATTAAGATGACTGAGTTCTGAGAGGTGATCCAGAGTAATATTTTCCCCGTAATTGGAGTCAAGATAACGCTTAATATGAGCGCACTCTTTACTTGGATGCTGGGCGGTGATCAGTTCAAATGGTGAATCCGTAATGCGCCGAAGCTGCAGAATCAGAATATCCAGCATATGACTGCAGATGGTTTCATATCCTTCAGACTGTCTGTCCAGCTCCTGAAACAGAGAATTAAAGTAAAATAACAAATCTGTTTTCTTTTCACGACAGTTAAAAATGCGATACTCTTTATGACCGTTAAAGGAAAAACATAGTCCGTCCACACCTACTGTAAAATAACTCAGAGGAGGACTCCCTTTGGAGATTTCAGTGTGATTGATATGTGGATTAATGATGACCAAATCGTCCTTTGAGATTGGGAAAATCTGATCCTCGATCAGAAAATCTCCCTGACCGTCACGTACATAGAACAATTCTGTAAAGGCATGAGAGTGAGGAATACTGGGCCAGTCACCCTCGTAGCGGGAAGAAGAGGTATTTAAAAGCGTAATATTCTGAGCTGTTGGGTGTTCGGGGCTGAAACGAAATGATTGTGAGCTCATGGCAGATTCTCCTTTCTTCTGTTTACGGCAGATGAGTATATTTGTAGCAATTTTGTTGGCGGATTCTGAATGATAGTATTTTATATCGCAAAAGATATAACTGAGATTCTTCAGGATAATTAGAATAAGTGCATAAAAAATGATAAAAATAAAATCAACATCAGTTATTAAGGTAAAAAATAGAAGGCTTTTCAGATAGCTGATAACATATTTTCTATAATACCATAATTTTTTTGTAAGAGCAAGATTTCTAAAAAACAAAGCAAAAAGTGAATTGAAAAAAATTTTGAAAGAAAGTATTTTATAAACAGATAGACTGAAAATAATGTGATTACAGAAGCGAACGGACAGTAATTATCCGCTTGTCAGCAAAATGAAGGAGGTAACAGAAAATGGGAAAAGGTCGTGTAACCATACCAACTGACCTGGATGTAGTTCCACAGACACTGGAAATGATAGAAGAGTGGGGCGCTGATGCTATACGTGACTGTGACGGAACAGAATTTCCGCAGAAATTAAAAGACACAGGTGCCAAAATTTATGCAACCTACTATACAACTCGTAAGGACAATGCGTGGGCGAAAGCACATCCGGAAGAAATCCAGCAGATGTATATTATGACATCTTTCCACACAGCGGTTGCAGATACACTGGAGATTCATCTGATGGATCACCTCTATCCGAATATGCTTGCAGTCAACACAAGAGATGATATCCGCAGATGGTGGGAAGTAATGGATCGTACCACAGGAGAGCCGGTACTGACAGATCAGTGGTCATATGAAGAAGAGACAGGAAATGTAGTGATCTTATCTGCGAAACGCTTCCATGAATATACTGTAAGTTTCCTGGCATATATTATGTGGGATCCTGTACATATGTACAATGCAGTAGTAAATGACTGGAAAGACGTAGAACCGCAGATTACATTTGATGTGCGTCAGCCGAAAACAAGAGCACACTCTCTGGAACGTCTGCGCAGATTTCTGGATACTCATGAGTATGTGGATGTTGTGCGCTTCACTACATTTTTCCATCAGTTTACTCTTATATTTGATGAACTTGCAAGAGAGAAATATGTAGACTGGTTTGGTTATTCCGCTTCAGTCAGCCCATATATTCTGGAGCAGTTTGAGAAAGAAGTGGGCTATCCTTTCAGACCGGAATATATCATTGATCAGGGATACATGAACAATACCTATCGGATTCCCTCAAAAGAATTCAAAGATTTCCAGGCATTTCAGAGACGCGAAGTTGCGAAGCTTGCCAAAGAGATGGTAGATATCGTACATGAATACGGAAAAGAGGCCATGATGTTCATGGGAGATCACTGGATTGGTATGGAACCGTTTATGGACGAATTTGCATCTATCGGACTGGATGCTGTAGTTGGAAGTGTTGGAAATGGTGCGACCCTGCGTCTGTTCAGTGATATTAAGAATGTAAAATATACAGAAGGAAGATTTTTGCCATACTTTTTCCCGGATACGTTCCATGAAGGCGGCGATCCTGTAAAGGAGGCAAAAGTAAACTGGGTAACAGCAAGAAGAGCAATCCTTCGAAGCCCGATCCAGAGAATAGGCTACGGCGGATATCTGAAACTTGCCCTGGAATTCCCGGATTTTGTACAGTATATCAAAGAAGTCTGCGAAGAGTTCCGCACTTTATATGATAACATTCAGGGAACGACTCCTTATTGCGTAAAACGGGTAGCAGTCCTGAATTGTTGGGGAAAGATGCGCTCATGGGGTAACCATATGGTACATCACGCCATCTATTACAAGCAGAATTATTCTTATTTCGGAATTATCGAAGCATTAAGCGGCGCACCGTTTGATGTATCATTTATCAGCTTTGATGATATCAAAGCAGACAAAGATCTTCTGAAGAAGTTTGACGTAGTGATCAATGTAGGAGATGCGGACACTGCACAGTCAGGCGGCGAGAACTGGATCGACGAAACAATCATCACAGCAGTCAGAGAATTTGTATATAATGGCGGTGGATTTATCGGTGTAGGAGAACCGGCAGCACATCAGTGGCAGGGCAGATTCATTCAGTTAGATGATGTACTTGGAGTAGAAGAAGAACATGGATTTAACCTGAATACAGATAAATATAACTGGGAAGAACACAGAGATCATTTCATCCTTAAAGATGCAGAAGGCGAGGTTGATTTCGGTGAAGGTAAGAAGAACATTTATGCCTTACCGGAAACAGAAATCTTAATCCAGAAAGACCAGGAAGTGCAGATGGCTGTAAAGACTTTCGGTAAAGGAAGAGGCGTTTATATCAGCGGACTTCCATACAGCTTCAAGAACAGCCGCGTGCTTTATCGTGCAGTCCTTTGGTCAGCATCCGCAGAGGAAGAACTTCACTGCTGGTATTCAACCAACTACAATGTAGAAGTACATGCTTACGTAAAAAATGGAAAATACTGCGTAGTCAACAACACTTACGAACCACAGGATACAGTAGTTTACAGAGGTGATGGAAGCAGCTTCCGGTTACATATGGAGGCAAATGAGATCAAATGGTATCAGATATGAAAGATATCGGATAGATTTTATCTGTAAAATAGATTGAAAAGCAAGTCAGTGAAGAAATAACAGAACAGGTTCAGACGTGAGCAGAATGCTTTTGCCTGAACCTGTTTTGATGTGTCAATAAGTTGATTTTTGAACAATCTTGCGTTTGAATTTCTTATTTACGCATCGTTGTCGGTCGCTGTAGCCACCGGCATATAATTATTTAATTAAGCTGTTATCATCAAAGTAGTTGATCTGCATTGCTGAACGAACATCATGAAGTGTCTGTGCAGCTTTTGCTTCAGCAACCTTGCTTCCCTCTTTGAGGATATCATATACATCATCAAGATGCTGTTCCCAGTATTTACGTCTTTCGCGGATTGGAGAAAGCTCTGCCTGGAGTACTTTGTTCAGGAATTTCTTAACCTTGACATCACCCAGACCGCCGCGTGTATAATGAGCTTTCAGTTCATCCAGATTCTGATATTCAGGCAGGAACTCTGCGAAATATTCCGGTTTGCAGAATGCATCCAGATAAATAAATACAGGATTTCCTTCCACACGTCCCGGATCTTCCACACGAAGATGATTCGGGTCTGTGAACATGGACATAACCTTCTTCTTAACATCAGCTTCTTCATCTGAAAGGTAGATGCAGTTTCCGAGAGATTTGCTCATTTTTGCTTTTCCGTCAATACCTGGCAGACGTAAGCATGCTTTATTGGATGGCAGAATAATCTCAGGCTCTGTCAGAGTTTCACCATAAACAGTATTAAATTTGTGGACGATCTCCTTGCACTGCTCGAGCATTGGAAGCTGATCTTCGCCAACCGGAACAGTAGTAGCGCGGAATGCAGTGATATCTGCAGCCTGGCTGATCGGATAGCAGAAGAATCCAACAGGGATGCTTGCCTCAAAATTACGCATCTGGATTTCAGATTTAACTGTAGGATTACGCTGTACACGTGCCACAGTAACAAGGTTCATATAATAGAAAGTAAGCTCTGTAAGCTCCGGAACCATGGACTGGATAAAGATAGTGGATTTCTCAGGATCAATGCCGCATGCAAGATAATCCAGGGCGACCTGAAGGATGTTCTGGCGAACTTTCTCAGGGTGTTCAGCGTTATCTGTTAATGCCTGTGCATCTGCGATCATAATATAAATTTCATCATATAAGCCGGAGTTCTGTAAACGAACACGCTCGGATAATGAACCAACATAATGTCCAACATGAAGGCGGCCTGTTGGGCGGTCACCGGTTAAAATAATTTTGCTCATTTTGCTCTCCTAAAAGTAAATTCCGATTTTCCAGAGAGTTTCTGGAAATTCTCAGTTACTATTATTATAAGGCCTGTGAATGTTACCGTCAATGATTTTGGGGGAATAAATCAGGATATAATTTATTGAATATTTATGCAATAAATACATTTACAGAATTGATTAAAAGAAAAGATTCTGCTAGAATAATAAATAGCTTCCGACAGGATTGCAGAGATGTGTAATAGAAATATGTCATGCATTGCATGATAAGATAAAAGGAGTATTTACCATGCCAGTATTTGATTTCAGCGGTGCTTCAGACAAGAAAACAGGCGTACAGTCTGAATGTACCTACACTACGTTCCAGTCCAATGAAAAGGAGGCTTCCCCTGAGAAACCGATCATGATCCTGGATAACAGCAGCCGTCAGTGGAAACATCATTCCTGCGGTATTTTTACTAATCCGATTAAACGTACATCCTTTGAATTTAAAGAAGATGACGGCGTTTTCAGTGCAGATATTATCAGTATTGATTCAAGATTTGTAAGTCTTCTGAAATGGCTTGGGGAGAATCATATCAATGTGCGTCTTTCTGGAGAGAATAAAGAGAATGGTTATGCAGTTTATAAGATTCGTGAAACTGCTTTTGGCGGCGGTACGAAACTTTCCGCAGAGGACGGATTTCTTCAGTTTATGATCGAGCGTCTGTTTGCAAGCAGTGCGCCGGCAGAAGAAAATGAGAACGATGAGGAGGAAGAAGACGGTGACGATATGAAGCTTACCAGTATTCAGAGTATCACCGACTTTATGAACTGTGCCGGAAAGACTATGCCGGATA
>OLDL01000409.1_pt1 | contig 12301 bp, 9 predicted proteins | sample 1608631 | NCBI WGS metagenome assembly OLDL01 (sample SAMN02674964, study PRJEB24791) | human gut metagenome, SKBSTL008 | isolation source: stool | host: Homo sapiens | place: USA
CCGCATCGGGATGCTGTATCCGGGCGGTAAAATGCAGGTATACAGCCGCGCAGGTCACGGTACGGTGGTGCGGTTTGAACTCCCGCAGACGCAGCAGCCGGAAGAAAAGGAGGAGACGCTCTCGTGAAGTGCAAATTGCTGGTGGCAGAGGATGAATTGATCGAGCGCAAGGTGCTTTGCCGGACTTTGCAGAAGTATCTGGGAGATCTGATCTGCCTGTATGAAGCAAAAAACGGCAGAGAGGCTCTGGAAATTTTTGCCCGTGAAGCGCCGCAGGTGGCTGTGCTGGACATTGAAATGCCGGGTCTCACCGGGCTGGAGGTGGCGCACAAGATCCGAGAAACAGACAGAAATTGCGCCATCCTGTTCCTGACCGGTTTTGATAAGTTCGACTATGCACGGCAGGCGATCTCTGTACGGGCGATGGACTATCTGCTCAAGCCTTACAACGAGCAGGAACTGGTATTCGCAGTGGAGGATGCCATCCGGCAGGTGTCGGTGCCGCTGCCTGCCCGCCCGGCACAGCCCCCTGCGCCTGCAGAGCCCCTCCGCCGGGAAGAGGACGAGGATATGCGTACCGCCATCATCCGTGCCGAGATCAGCCGCTTTATCGACGCCCACTATGGGGAGGATATCTCCATGCAGGATGCCGCCGCTGAGATGGGCACCAAGGAGGGCTTCCACGGCTACGGCCCCGAGCAGGGCTATCCGTTCCTGAAGCAGGCCATTCAGGGCTACTACGCAGGCCGCGGCACCCAGCTGGCTGAGGACGAGATCTTTATCTCCGACGGTGCCAAGAGCGACCTGGCTAATGTGCTGGGCCTGTTTGATGTGGACAACACCGTTCTGGTCCCGGACCCCGTTTACCCCACCTATGTGGACGACAACGTGACCGACGGCCGCAAGATCATTTACGGCCGCACCAGCCAGGAGAACGGCTTCCTGGGAATGCCCGATGACAGCGTGAAGGCCGACATCATCTACATCTGCAGCCCCAACAACCCCACCGGTGCCGCCTACACCCGCGAGCAGCTCAAGGCCTGGGTGGACTACGCCAAAAAGAACAACGCCGTTATCCTGTACGATGCCGCCTACGAGTGCTTTATCACCGACCCCGCTCTGGCACGCAGCATCTTTGAGGTGGAGGGTGCCCGCGAGTGCGCCATTGAAATCTGCTCCTTCTCCAAGATCGCAGGCTTCACCGGCACCCGCTGCGGCTACACCATCGTGCCCCACGAGCTGGAGCGCGAGGGCATGAACCTGAACAAGCTGTGGCTGCGCCGCCAGACCACCAAGTTCAATGGCGTGCCCTACGTCGTTCAGCGCGCTGCTGCTGCCGTGTTCACCGAGAGCGGCATGGCTGAGATCCAGGCCAACCTCGATTACTACCGCCAGAACGCCAAGGTCATTGCTGACGCGCTGGACGAGTGCGGCGTGTGGTACTGCGGCGGCAAGAACAGCCCCTACATCTGGCTGCGCTGCCCCGGCGGCATGAAGAGCTGGGAATTCTTCGACTGGCTGCTGGAGAACTGCGGCGTGGTCGGCACCCCGGGTGTCGGCTTCGGCGAGTGCGGCGAGGGTTACTTCCGCCTGACCGCCTTCGGCGATGCCGAAAAGACTAAGGTCGCCGCCCAGCGCATCAAGGCCGCCATCCAGGCCCTGTAAACTTACACAAGCAAAAAGGCGATGCAGTTTTGAACAGCTGCATCGCCTTTTTCTTTTATTTCCGGCCCGTCAGCCGGTTGAGCAGCATCACTGCCAGAACAATGATACCGATGACAAGGATGATGCCGACCATCCCGATCAGCATCACCGGCAGCGTGGTCATCCACGAAGTAAGATGAAGCATGCGATCACCTCCGTTAAACCATCAGGGTCAGGATCAGGCCGCCTGCAATGACGGACGCGATCTGTCCCGAAACATTGACGCTGATGGAATACATCAGCAGGAAATTCTGGTTGTCCTCTTCCAGGCCCATCTTGTTGACCACACGGCCGCTCATGGGGAAGGCCGAGATGCCGGCCGCGCCGATCATGGGATTCAGCTTTTTGCCCTCCGGCCGGAAAAGGTTCAGCAGCTTTGCAAACAGCACGCCGCCGGCCGTGTCAAAGACGAAGGCCACCAGACCCAGTGCAAGGATGAGCAGGGTGTCGGGCCGCACGAACTTGTCGGCGGTCATCTGCCCGGCAACGGTCAGGCCCAGCACGATGGTGATGAGATTTGCCAGCACATTCTGGGCGGTCTCGCTCAGCGCATTCAGCACCCCGCACTCCCGCAGCAGGTTGCCGAACATCAAAAAGCCCACCAGCGCCACACTGGCCGGAGCCACCATGCCTGCAATGATCGTGACCACGATGGGGAACAGGATCTTGGTCAGCTGGGAAACACTGCCCTTTTCATAGGACATCCGGATGCGGCGCTCCTTCTGCGTGGTCAGCAGCCGGATCACGGGCGGCTGCACGATGGGCACCAGCGCCATGTAGCTGTAGGCTGCCACCATGATGGCACCGAGGTACTGGGAGTTGAGCGTATTGGCCACGAAAATGGCGGTGGGGCCGTCTGCCGCACCGATGACAGCGATGGAGGCAGCATCCTTCAGGTCAAAGAAGAAGCCCGCCAGAAACAGGGTAAAGAAGATGCCGAACTGGGCCGCCGCGCCAAAGAGCATCAGCCACGGCTTTTCCAGCAGCGGACCAAAATCGATCATGGCACCGATGCCGATGAAGAGCAGCAGCGGGAACAGCTCGTTGGACATGCCCGCTTCAAACAATGCAGAGATGGGGCCCACCGTATCCCCCTGCGTGATGGCACCCGAGAGGGGCAGGTTGACCAGAATGGCACCAAAGCCCATGGGCAGCAGCAGGCTCGGCTCCATCTTTTTGGCGATGGCAAGGTAGATCAGCAGCGCACCGATGCCCCACATCACCACCATCTGCCAGGTCAGATTCCCAAAATTGGAAAAGAGACTGGCGAATGTGTTCAGAAGATCCATATTTATTTTTCCTCCTTGTGTTTCTGTGCCGGGCAAGAAAAAAGAGACCCCTGCCACAGCACTCTGTCTGTGACAAAAGTCTCAAGCCAACACATGACATCGGGCATTTCTGCCGTGATGACGCTGCCATGCAACACCCCGCAGGCCCTGCGGAATGCCCTTTACTCCCTTTTATCGATTCTAATTAAATCAGAATGCAGTCCCCTCTGTCAAGGGGTTCCTGCATTTCTTTGCCAAACTTTGCTTCAGCGCTCAAACGTTGTGCTGAGGGTGGTCTCCCAAGTCTGGCCGGGGGCAAGGCAGGCGGCAGCGGCGCGCTGGCTCCACTCCTGGGGATCGGTCTGGGCACCGGGCAGGGAGTGCCACGGCTCAATGCAGACAAAGCGCACAGGCTTTGCCGGAGCCGACCAGATGAGGGTATAGGGGTAGCCCTCCACATTGCAGACGATCCCCTTGCCGGTGTCCTTCTCGTAGATGCCCAGCGTGCGGCTGCGCAGACCGGCCATGCAGAAGCTGTCGTTCTCAAACAGATCGTCTGTCAGGGGGATGCTCTGCTCGTTCTTCCACCGGTAGCCGCACTTGCCGGTCAGCAGGCCGTTGGGGTAAGCGTCCAGGATCATCGGGCTCTCCGGCCGGTCAAAGCGGAACTCGTAATCGGTGGTGGTGTGCTGGTCATCAAAGGGGATGCAGAACGCTGGGTGGTAGCCGATGCCGAACTGCAGCTCCTCGGCGGCATCGGCAGGGTTGGTGACGGTCAGGGTGTGGTGCACCGTCCTGCCCTCCAGCCGGAAGGTGCTGGTCAGGACAAAATCAAACGGGAAGCGCTCTGCCTTGCTCTTTTCATCCGAGCGCAGCTCCAGCCGGATGGTGTCGCCCTCGGCGCAGAGCAGGGTGTGCTCCACGTCCCGGGCAAAGCCGTGCTGACCGCCGGGGTAGGTCTTGCCCTTATGGGTAAAGGCCCCGCCGGTCAGCTTGCCCGTCCAGGGGAAAAGGATGGGGGCATGGCGCTTCCAGACAGCCGGGTCGGCCTGCCAGAGCATCTCCTGCCCGGCGGCATTTTTCAGGCTGACTGCTTCGGCACCATGGGTATCCACGGTCAGGGTCAGAAATTCGTTGTGAATGGTTGCCTGCATGATTCATCTCTCCTTTTTATCTGTTGACGATGTGCTCGCCGTTTCCTTCCAGCCAGGTGCGCAGGTTCCGGGTGGTAATGTCCATCAGGTTCTGCAAAGCCTCCCGGGTCGTCCACGCAATGTGCGGTGTCAGGATAGCGTGGGGTTCTGCCCGCAGGGGGCTTTCCTGAGGCAGAGGCTCGGTGACAAAGGCATCGGCCCCGTAAAAGCCCAGCTGCCCGCTGTGGAGGGCCGCTGCCACGGCCTCCTCATCCACCAGCGCGCCCCGGGCCGTGTTGAGCAGAATGGCCCCGGGCTTCATCTTCGCCAGCGCCTCCGCGTTGACAAGGCCCCGGGTCTGGGGTGTAGCCGGGCAGTGCAGGCTGAGGACATCGCACCGCCTCAGCAGGGTATCATAATCCACGAACTCCACACCGTCGGCGGCGTATTCAGGCCGGACGGTGCGGGTGCAGACCAGCACCTCCATGCCAAAGGCTCTGGCAATGCGGGCCGACTGCCGCCCGATGCTGCCATAGCCGTAAACGCCATAGGTCTTGCCGTAGAGCTCCATCTGGGGCAGCAGGCCGATGCTCTCCGGGATATCCAGCTGCCAGCATTCCTGCTTGACGGCACGGTTGTAGCGCTCCGCGCACTGGCAGATGGCCAGCAGCAGGCTGAAGGTCATCTGGGCCACGCTGTAGGTAGAATAGCCCGGCACATTGGCCACTGCAACGCCGTGGCGGCGGCAGGCTTCCAGATCCAGGTTGTCGGTGCCCGTGGCAATGATGCCCACCCATTTCAGGTTCGGGCACTGCTGTAAGATCTCCTCATCCATGCGGCACTTGTTCAGCAGAACGATGTCCGCATCTCCAATGCGGGGGGCGATCTCCTCGTAGGCCGTGCGGACATAGCTGGTGGTATCGGGCACCAGCGCCTTTACCCCCGACCAGTCGAGGTCGCCTTCCTCCATGACATAGCTTTCCAGAATGACAGCCTTCATCTCAGTCCTCCAACAATACGTCCTCGCTCAGCACCTGACCGATGGGCTTGGCAATGCACAAGTCGGCCTGCGCATCGGCCCCGGTGGGCTGCATGTTGATGACCACCAGATGGCGGCCCCGGAAGTACCGGATAAGCCCCGCCGCCGGGTAGACCACCAGACTGGTGCCGCCGATGATGAGGGTATCCGCCTTGCGGATGGCAGACACGGCCCCGGAGAGCACTTCCTCGTCCAGCCCTTCCTCATACAGAACGACATCCGGCTTGACGATGCCGCCGCACTTGGGGCAGCGGGGCACGCCGGTACTGTTGGCAATGAAGTCCACATCGTAGAACGTGCCGCACTTCACGCAGTAGTTGCGCAGGGTGCTGCCGTGGAGCTCGTAAACGGTCTTGGACCCCGCCGCCTGATGCAGGCCGTCGATGTTCTGGGTGACGATGGCTTTCAGCCTGCCCTCCCGCTCCAGCTTTGCCAGCCGCAGGTGGGCAGCGTTGGGCTTTGCCCCCTTCACAATAAGCTTATCCCGGTAGAACCGGTAGAACTCCTCGGGATTCTCCTCCCAGAAGGTGTGGCTCAGGATGGTCTCGGGCGGGTAATCGTACTTCTGGTGGTACAGGCCGTCCACGCTGCGGAAATCAGGGATGCCGCTTTCGGTGGAGACCCCCGCGCCGCCAAAAAAGACGATGCGGTCGCTCTCGGCAATGATTTTTTCCAGTGCAGGAACCATAAAAGAAACGCTTCCTTTCCGGCAGATCGTTGTGTTTTGGATAGCTCCAGTATAACACAAATCCAGAGGAAAGGAAGCGTTTCTTTTTTTGACGGGATCGTCCCCCTGCTCATCGCCCGTTTTCGGCAAACAGGGTCCCCAGCGCATCCAGCAGATCATGCGGGAGCATCCCGGTTTCCCCGTGCAGGGCAGCGGCACGGTCGGCAGCTGCACCATGGAGATAAACGGCACAGGCAGCGGCCTCAAAGGCAGGCAGACCGCAGGCCAGCAGGGCGCTGGTCATGCCCGCCAGCACATCCCCGCTGCCGCCCCGGGAAAGCCCCGGGTTGCCGGTGGGATTGACCGCGCAGCGGCCATCCGGCCCTGCAATGACGGTATTTGCCCCCTTCAGCACCACCACAGCATTCCATGCTTTCGCATAGCGCAGCGCCGTGCCTTCCCGGTCCGCGTTGATCTCTGCCGCAGAGCGCCCGGTCAGCCGGGCCATCTCGCCGGGGTGGGGCGTTAAAATCAGTTCTCCTTGAGGATGAAGCATTTTTTCCGTTTGGAGCAGGTCAGCGGCGGCGTTCAGGCCGTCCGCATCCAGCACTGCACTGCCGGAAAAGCCGGGCAGGAGCGTTTTTACCAGCGCCCGGGTCTCGGCAGCACGGGCCGCGCTCTGGGCCGTATAGCCCAGCCCGGGGCCCGCCAGCAGAACAGAGGCCTTCTGCCGCCGGATGCGGTCGATATTCTGGGGCGAGATGCCGCCCTCTGCCCCCGCTTCGCAGGGGCAGAGACAGCACTCGGGCAGGCGGGCGGCCACTGCCGCCAGCACCGGCTCCACACTTGCCAGCGTAACGATGCCGGCCCCGGTGCGCAGGGCACCTTCCACGGCCAGCGCCGCCGCGCCCCGGTAGGACGCACTGCCCGCCACCGCCAGCACGAAGCCAAAGGTCCCCTTATGCGCATCCCGGGGGCGGGGCTGGATCTTTTGCCAAACAAAATCAGAAGTTGTTTCGAACATAGGCGGCTCCTTTCCTACTGTGGTTTAACCCCCCAGTCACGCTTTGCGTGACAGCCCCCGCTAATAGGGGGGCCCTTGGCATTTCGTAAAGCTCACCCTCTTTGCCAAGCAATGACGGAGAGGTTTAATCCGTTCCCTGCAAATACCTCCGGATCTCCTTCTCCGCCTCCTGCACCTCTTCATGGAACATGCGGGCAGAGACACGGAGGGCACCATGGCCCAGGATGATGACCTGTTCCATGCCATCGGAGGTGGCCACGCGGACGCGGCGGCCCTTGCCGATCTCATGGGTGACACGCTCGATGAACATATCGGCGGTCTCGGCTTCCCGGGTGTAGACCACATGGATATTGTGGTACTGCTCTATGCTGCCGGGACTGCCCGGCACACGGTAGGCATCAAACACAAGGATGAGCACACACTTCTTAAAGCCCTGATAGTTGCAGAGGATGTCCATCAGCCTGTGGCGGGCCGCTTCCAGGCTCTCTTTGGAGAGTGCGTTCAGCTCGTCCCATGCAAAGATGATGTTGTAGCCGTCCACCAGCAGGTATTCGGGCTGGATCTCCCACTGCTCGGCGTTGAAATCAGGGCGTTCCCGCTTCTGGGTGGGGCGGAACGCCGCCAGCGGGTCCCGCTTGATGGGCCCATAGGTCTGTTCAAAGATCTTCAGCAGCTCAGCATCCTCTTCCAAAGTAGCACGATAGGCGACCATCCGGCGGGGACGGGCCTGCACCGTTTCCTCGGTCTTTGCAGTCTTGCCCCAGCCGCTGTCCACATGCATGTGGCTGCGCACCTGCTCCCAGGGCACCACAAATCCGGCCCCGTGGGCGCAGAACACCGAATCCGCCGGGTTGTCGAGGTCGTGTTCCGGCTCATAGCCCGCAGCCTCGATGACCTCTGCTGCATTGTGGCAGGGACGGTAGCCGTCCAGCGTCAGGGTCAGGTGTCCCCTGCCCCGGGTGTAGCCCACCACCTCCATGGGATAGCTGCGCATGGTGGAGGCCGGTGCGGTGCCGGTGAGCAGGGTGGTATCCCCGTCGGCTCCGGTCTCGGGCGGGTCAAAACTTCCGCCCATGTTCTGGATATCGTTCATGGCGCGGCCCACGTTGTCAGAGGGCAGCTCCAGCCGGAAGGCATACCACGGCTCCAGCAGCTGGGTCTTGTGGATCTGGTCTGCCATCATCAGGCCCTGCCGGACGGCGCGGTAGGTCGCCTGCCGGAAGTCGCCGCCCTCGGTGTGCTTGAGGTGGGCGCGGCCCGCAATGAGGGTGATCTTCACATCGGTCAGGGGTGCCCCGATGAGCACACCCAGATGCTGCTTTTCCTCAAGATGCGTCAGCACCAGCCGCTGCCAGTTCTTGTCCAGCACCTCTTCCCGGCAGTCGGCGGCAAACTGCATTCCGCTGCCCCGGGGCAGCGGCTCCAGCTTGAGGTGGACTTCCGCATAGTGGCGCAGGGGCTCGTAGTGGCCCACGCCCTCCATGGCTTCGGTGATGGTCTCCTTATACAGAATGCCGCCGGGGCCGAAGCTGACCTCCAGCCCGTACCGCTCGGCCAGCAGGCTTTTCAGCACCTCCAGCTGGATCTCGCCCATCAGCTGGACATGGATCTCGCCCAGGGTCTCGTTCCAGACCACATGGAGCTGGGGCTCCTCCTCTTCCAGCCGATGGAGCTTTCCCAGCGCGGCGTGCACGTCCGCGCCCTCGGACAGCAGCACCTGATAGCTCAGCACCGGCTCCAGCACCGGCAGGTCGCTGTCCCGTTCCGCCCCCAGACCCTCGCCCGGGCGGGCTCTGGTCAGGCCGGTAACGGCGCACACCTGGCCGGGGCCGATGCACTCTGCCAGCGTAAACTTTGCGCCGGAGTAGAGCCGCAGCTGATTGGCCTTTTCGGCCCATGGCTCCCCGTCGACCTCTCCGGTGAGCTGGGCTTTCACCTTGAGCGCGCCGCCGGTCACCCGCAGCCAGGTCAGGCGGTTCCCCTGCTCATCCTGGCTCACCTTGAACACCTTGGCCCCGAAGGCTTCCAGCGCGGGGGCCGGGCGGGTATAGCGGTCAAGGCCCTCCACCAGCGCGTCCACACCCTGCAGCTTCAGGGCTGAGCCAAACCAGCAGGGAAACACATGCCGCCTGGCAATGGCGGGGATGATGTCGGTATCGGTCAGACTTCCCCGGTCCAGCATCGTCTCCATCAGCCGCTCATCGCAGAGAGCCAGCGCCTCGTCCCGGTCGGCCTGCTCTGCCCCAAAATCCACAAAGCCATCCCCCAGCCGACGATTCAGCTGGGTCAGAAGCGCTTCCCTGCCCGGGCCGGGCAGATTCATCTTGTTCACGAACACAAAGGTGGGGATGTGATACCGCCGCAGCAGCCGCCAGAGCGTCTCGGTATGGCTCTGCACGCCGTCGGTACCGCTGATGACCAGCACCGCATAATCCAGCACCTGCAGTGTCCGCTCGGTCTCCGTGGAAAAATCCACATGGCCCGGGGTGTCCAGCAGGGTAAAATCGGTATTGCCCGCCGTGAAGAGGGCCTGTTTGGAGAAAATGGTAATGCCGCGCGCCTTTTCCAGCGCGTCGGTGTCAAGAAAGGCATCCTTATGGTCCACCCGGCCCAGCTTGCGAATGGTGCCGGTGCCGTAGAGCAGGGCCTCGGAAAGGGTGGTCTTGCCGCTGTCCACATGGGCCAGAATGCCGATGACCAGCTGCTTGTGCTCTTGTTCCATGCCGCGGCCCCCTTACAGTGCGCTGGCGATCAGCGCAGCAGCGACCAGCGGCAGGCCCAGCACCAGATTGGAGAGCAGGCTGCAATAGGTGCGCTCCTCGGGTTCCAGCTCCTCAAAGGAGACGATCTTCTCATCCGCATAGTCGATGATGGAGCGGGTGGAGTGGATCTTTTTCTGCCGCTTGCCCATCCCCTTGAATTCCTCCAGCAGATGGTGGATGGTCACGCCATCCAGCCGCAGGTAGTCCACCCATGCCCAGATGAGCAGCACCACGCCGCACAGAAAGCCCGGGGCCTCCCAGATGGTAAACGTGCCATCGCTGACATAGCGCTGCCACAGCAGCATCAGCACGGCCACAATGGAGGTGCGGGTCACGGTCTTATATAAAATGGGGTGGAACATGTAGCGTTTGTACATCGAGGTCAGTTTCTTCATGGTGCGCTCCTTATTGATGCAGATACATTTTATTGTATCATGTTTTTGTGAAAAAAGATAGCTGTTTTGTGCGCACAGCGTGAACAGTTTCTCTCTTTCGCCTGTTCTTCACAGATATACAGTTCTTTCCATTTTATAGTAATTTTTTTCACATTCTTTTCCCATGAAAGTGTTTGTCACCGTTTTGTTTCCAATTCTATGCCGTGGCGGATTGACTTCTTTTCAGTAAAGTGCTAAAATATACCGTGGTGTGACTTTTGTCTTTCCTGTGCACTTTTTGGAAAGGCAGACAGCCTCACTGCGTTTAGGAAAAGGAAAAACGCGCGGCTCTGTCCGCGCAAGATCTGGGAGGATCATCCAATGAGCTTCAATTTTGATCGCCGCACCTTCCTGAAGGGTGCAGGTGCTGTGGGTGCCGCCAGCCTGCTGGCAGCCTGCGGCGAAAAGTCCAACAACACCGGCAATGGTGCTGCCGCCAGCGGCGCTGCTGCCCCCAACTCCACCGGCGCTACCCCCCTGAAGGAGTTCATCTCCTTTGAGAGCGGCAACCGTGAGCTGGAAAGCTGGAACATGCTGTACACCCAGAAGGCTGAGGATGCCAACGTGGTCACCAACCTGTGGGACGGCCTGCTGAGCTTTGACTGCTACGGCAAGGTGGTGCCCGCCATCGCTTCCAGCTGGGAGCACAATGAGGATGCCACCGTCTGGACCTTCCACCTGCGGGACGACGTGGACTGGGTGGATTGCAACGGTGAGGTGAAGGCTCACCTGACCAGCAAGGACTTCCTGGTTGGTTTTGAATGGGTGATGAACGCCATTAAGAACGAAGCCAACAACACCTCCATGCCCAACGATACCATTGTGGGCGCTTACGAGTACTACGCGCTGACCAAGGAAGCCGGTGACGCTGCTGCTGACATGACCTACGAGGACATGCTGGCTGCCGGTGTGGGCATCGAAGCTCCGGATGATTACACTCTGGTGTTCACCTGCCCCAGCGCCTGCCCCTACTTTGATACCGTTGCCGCCTACAACAGCTTCTACCCCGTGGCCCCTGCTCTGATCGAGGAGCTGGGTGTCGATGGCTTCCGGAGCTGCGACAACACCACCATGTGGTACAACGGACCCTATGTGGTGGAGGAGTACATCCAGGGCAACACCAAGAGCTACATCCCCAACCCCAACTACTACGATGCTGCCAACGTCAGCCGCTTTGAGCGCTTCACTGTCACCATGATCAGCGACGGTTCCATCAGCCTGCAGCTGTATCAGAGCCGCGAGCTGGACGAGGTGGACCTGGGCGAGAGCAACATCACCACCATTCAGTCCGATCCTTCCAACGAGTACAATCAGCAGCTGTGCGAGAAGCGTGCCAAGAAGTTCAGCTACTGCTTCATCTTCAACTACGACAAAAAGAACACCGATGGCACCCCCGATGAGAACTGGAACAAGGCCATTGCCAACAAGGCGTTCCGTCAGTGCTTCTCCAAGGGCATGGTGCTGAACAAGTTCTTCGCCCGTTACAACCCCATCAATCCCCTGAAGTGCGAGAACGATTTCTTCACCATGAAGGGCCTGTGCTACACCTCTGACGGCACCGACTACACCAACCTGGTGGCCAAGGAGATGGGTCTGGACGGCGAGGCTTACGACGGCAAGACCATGAAGCGCCTGCGCGCCAACAACGGCGACATCACCGAGCTGAAGAAGCAGGCCATGGAAGAGCTGAGCGCCATTGGTGTCACCTTCCCTGTTCACTGCTCCTACTACATTCTGGCCGGCTCCACCTCCGCTCTGGACAGCGCAACCGTGCTGAAGCAGTGCTTCACCGACAGCTTCGGCGATGACTTCATCGTGCTGGATATCAACACCTTCGTGTCCTCCACCATGAAGGAGGTCGTGGCACCCAAGCTGCAGAGCTTCGTCCACATGGGCTGGGGCGCTGACTTCGGCGATCCCATCAACTTCCTGACCCAGATCATCGTTCACGACGACAATGCTTACTACAGCTGCAACATGACCAACATCGCAGGCATTGTGAACAATGGCCCCGCCAGCTACCAGAAGGATCTGGTTGCCGCCTACGAGAAGTTCACTGATCTGGTGAACGAGGGCCGTGCCATCGTTGACGATACTGATGCGCGCTACGCCGCATTTGCCAAGGCCGAGGCTTACTTCCTGGACGAGAACCTGATCTTCCCCACCGTCTACGATATCACCTGGTGCCTGACCCACGTCAACGAGTACAGCAAGATCAACGCTATGTATGGTCCCTGCAACTACAAGGCTGTGAACTGGGAGACCAGCGA
>OLDL01000431.1_pt1 | contig 11822 bp, 10 predicted proteins | sample 1608631 | NCBI WGS metagenome assembly OLDL01 (sample SAMN02674964, study PRJEB24791) | human gut metagenome, SKBSTL008 | isolation source: stool | host: Homo sapiens | place: USA
AGATGAGGCAGAGGCACTGAAAGCAATGCTTCAACTGGTTATGGATGGTTTGGGAGAGTGAGAAAAGAAAGAGAGGATACAAGGAGATGAGTCAGGCAACTCTGGTAATCATGGCTGCGGGAATGGGAAGCAGGTTTGGCGGAGGTATCAAGCAGCTTGCACCGGTAGGCCCTAATGGTGAGATCATTATGGATTATTCAATTCGTGATGCGAAAGAAGCTGGATTTAATAAGGTTGTATTTATTATCCGTAAGGACATTTTTGAAGAATTTGAAGAGATAATCGGCAGCCGAATTAAAGATCAGATTGATGTAGAATATGTATTTCAGGAATTAGATGACCTTCCAGAAGGATTTGAAGTACCAGAAGGACGTACTAAGCCTTGGGGAACAGGACAGGCTGTTCTTTGCTGCAAGGATGTTGTCAAGGAACCATTTGTGATCATCAACGCAGATGATTACTATGGAAAGGAAGCTTTTGTAAAGCTTCATGATTTCTTAGTATCTGGAGAAGATCTTGGAAGAGAATTCACAATGGGAATGGCAGGATTTATCCTGAAGAATACATTAAGTGACAATGGAACTGTCACACGAGGAGTTAGTGTTGTAGATGAGAATGGATTATTAAGCCAGGTTCATGAGACAACAGGAATTATGATGGGGGAAGATGGTAAGATCAAGTGTGATCTTCCAGATGTTCAAGAATGGATCAGTCCAGAGGATAAGGTTTCTATGAATATGTGGGCTGCATATCCAGAATTTTTAGAGTTCCTTGCAGAAGACTTCAAGACTTTCTTAAGTGAAGTAGAAGAAGGAGATCTGAAGAAAGAATATTTATTACCAAACATCGTAGACAAGTTATTGAAAGAAGGACGTGCAAACGTCAAAGTATTAGAGACACAGGATCGATGGTTCGGTGTAACTTATCAGGAAGATAAGGAAGCTGTACAGAAAGCATTTGCCGGATTGATCAAAGAAGGTGTCTACCCAGCGAATTTATGGGGCTAAGATATATGGCATAATTTAGGGGCAGTCAGTGTTGAACTGGCTGCCTGTTTTATTTCAGAGGAAGTTTTGGTGAGGTCCGCTTTGGAATAGAATAAGGAGGATCAAAATGAAATATAGCAAAACAATTGCGGGAATTACGATAGAGATCTGTGAAAAAGCAATAGGAGAAGATCTTGTTTTAACTCTAAGCGGTGGTGAGAAACCGCATATTGGCTGTGTTGTTCAGGCAGTTCCACGCCCTTCGTTGAGTGGTGACGGAACGATCAGTGTCACTTCATCTGTGATCAACCTGACAGGTCACAAAGACGAATTTCTATGCCGCAGACTGGCTGAGAATCGATGCAGGGAAACAGGAAAAGTAGTGGTATGTACAGGCGGGGTACACATGGACCATATAACGGGAGAACAGATCGAAGAATTATTAAAGAATATCGATCGTATGATGACAGAATAAGATCATAGAAGATGATCAGAAAGTAGGTGATTTTTTGAAATTTATTCATATTGCGGATGTTCATTGGGGAGCCAGACCAGAGAGAGAGCAGACATTTGGAAGGATCAGAGAACAAGAAATCAAAGAGACATTTCAAAGAGTCATTGATCATGCGAATAAGCAACAGGTAGATCTGTTATTGATCGCAGGGGATCTGTTTGATCAGCCGCCAACGCAGCAGGAGTTGAGAGAAGTGGATTATCTGTTGTCTAGACTGAATCATACAAGAACGGTTTTGATCGCAGGGAATCACGATCATCTGGAACCGCATGATGTATTTTCCCAGTATAAATGGAATTCGGAAGTTTATCTTCTGGATGGAAAACAAAGAGATCATATTTCTTTTGAAGATCTTGAAACGACCATTTATGGCTTTAGTTATTGGAAGAATCAGATCACGAAACCATTGTATGATCGAATGAAACCAGATGAGAGCGAAAGCAGTGATTTTTCAATCCTGCTGGCACATGGAGGGGATGAAAGTCATATCCCGATTCAGAGAGAAGCGTTAAAATGGTCTGGATTCGACTATATCGCTCTTGGACATATCCATAAACCAGAGATCATTTTCGAAGATCTGATGGCATATGCAGGATCGCTGGAACCATTGGATCACACAGAGACGGGATATCATGGGCTGATCGAAGGGGAGATCAGCGAAGAAAAGAAACAGATAACCTTCGTTCCCTTTGCAAAGAGAATGTATACACAAGTGGAAGTCATGATATCCGATGAGATGTCAGCGTTAGAGATCATAGATCGGGTGGAAACGGAACTTTCATATCGTGGAAGAGAGAATATATATGAGATTGTACTGACAGGAAGTATTGATCCACAGATCCATCTGGACTTTTATGAGATCACGAGCCAATATATGGTCACAGATATCATTTATGAAACGAAGAATCAATGGGAATACGAACAGCTATCAGAGGAAGATGATTTTATCATCCAGAAGGTTGCAGATATTTTAAAAGATGAACCAGAGGCTTTGCGTTATGCGATGGAAGCTTTAACATATGCCAGGGAGAAGTAAAAGATGAAGATTGAGGAGATCAATATTGATGGATTTGGAAAATTTCATAAATATCATTGCCAGACATCTGGGAAGTTAGAAGTTTTCTATGGCAAGAATGAATCTGGCAAGACAACACTTCGTAAGTTTATGATCGCAATGCTGTTTGGGCTGGAGAAATCAAGAGGACTTGCTGCAAGATATGATGATTTCACCAGATATCAGCCAGTAAATGGCGGCATTTATGGTGGCTCCATGATCTTTGAAAAGGACGGGATCAGATATAAGATCATGCGAAACTTCGCACAAGGGCAGACAGAGTATCGCATATTTGATGCGGATACGATGGAGGAACTTAAGGGGAAGAAATACTTATTCGAATCCGATCAACAGGCATTTGAGAATACGGTTTCGATGACACAGGCAGAGATTCGTACAGGCAGAGAGATGAAGGAAGTTTTGCAAAATTCCATGGCGAATCTGCGAAGCAGCAAGGATGCCGCGATCGACCTTCGAAAAGCGATCGATCATTTGAAAGCTAGACGAAGACAAATGCGAAAAGATCCTGTGTTTGCACAGATTGACAATTTGCGAAGACAGCAGGGGTCATGGCAGTATGATGCACAAGCGTTGAATGAATATGAACAGGAAGAGAGAGAGATTCGGAAACGTTTAAGACAAAAGAGAAAGTTGACGCTGCTTCAGAAGATTTTGCTGTGGTTTCGAAAGTTATTTGGTGGGGAAGATGAAGAACGAATTCGCAAAATAGAACTAAGACATCGCTTAGAGATCATAGAGATCGAGAAAGCACAGCTTATGCAGCAAAAGGAAGAGGCAGATAAGAAAAAGCAGGAATACGAGATTTTGCTGGGGCAGAAAAGGAAGAAAGAACTTGAGATTCACGAGATAGAACTTGCAATGAAAGCGATCGAGGAAGCTGCAAGTCAGGTACAAAAGACTTTTGGACAGGAACTAAATGAGAAGATCTCAGAGATTTTTTGTGATATGACGAATGGAAAATATACGCAGGCAGTCATGGATGAGAATCTTTCGATGATGGTTTATGATGGATTTGATCATGTCGATATGAAGTATTTAAGCAATGCCACGGTAGAACAATTATACTTTGCACTGCGCCTTGCATCGGCTGATCTTTTATATGAAAATGATGCATTCCCGTTGTTTTTAGACGATGTGTTCGGTAATTATGATGACGAAAGACTGGCACAGACGATGCAGTATTTAAGTCACCATACAGACCGTCAGATCTTTTTATTTACGGGCAGGAAAGAAATACTTCGTTTATTGGATGAGAAAGAAATTTTATATCATCTTATTTCTTTATAGCTTTTTCTGTGCTAAGATAATGAGAGATAAAGTAACAAAGGAGATCAAAATATATGGCAAAGAAGATGACCATGGCAGACATCGCGAATTTATCAGGAGTTGGAAAAAGCACGGTATCCCGCTATTTTAACGGGGGATATGTAAAGGATGAGACGAGAGCGAAGATTCAGAAGGTCATTGAAGAATACAACTATACACCGAATGCATTTGCAAGATTGAATGCGAAACAAAGCAACGTGATCGGTGTAGTTGTGCCGACATTAAATTCTAAGATCACAAGCCGTGTGATCACAAGTATCGATCGGTATTTAAGAGAAAAGGGGTATACAACCCTTATTCAGAACTCAGACCACGATATTGATCAGGAATTACAGAATATCCAGCGCCTGATCCAGTTAAATGTGGATGGGATCTTGATCAGTTCCATAGCGATCACAAAGGACCACAAAGAGCTGTTAAAGAAAGCGGGAATTCCAGTGGTTGTTTTAACACAGGATTATGAAGATGGAATTTCCATTATTTATGATGATTATCATGCAGGGAAAACGATCGGAGAGTATATCGGGAAGAAAGGACATCAAAAGGTTGGATATATTGGTGTCTATGAGACAGACCAGGCAGTTGGGATCGAGCGTAGAAATGGTGTGTTAGATGGATTGAAAGAATATGGGATCACACCGGTGACAGGGAAGAGTGATTATAGTTTTATTGGTGGACAGACGGTTACAAGAGAATTACTTGAGAGGGAATCAGATTTAGATGCGATCATCTGTGCAACAGACCGACTTGCGTTTGGTGCATATAAGATTTTACACGAACATAAGAAGAGGATTCCAGAAGAAGTGTCTGTGGCAGCGTTTGGAGGATATGATGAAAGTACCCTCCTGACGCCAGAGCTTACAACGCTAAAGTTTGATTCCTATGGAATGGGATACCTTGGAGCGGAAACGATCCTTAAGATGATCACAGGAGAACCAGTATCCAAGAAACAGATTGTGGGATATGAATTTATTGAAGGCGGAAGTGTCAGATCATAAATTCTTCATATGTGCTTATAATATCGCCCTCCTTCCGTATTATTCGGAACGGAGGGCTTTGCCGTTTACCTGTTGCTTTGTTAAGTCGTCTCACATAAAACACAAATAAAAGTAATAAAATAAAAAAATGTGGTATCGATTCCATAAATACTATTGACAAATAGAAGAGAAAGTTATAAGATACAGATATGGAACCGATACCATAATAAGTTTCACAATAAAAAAGGAGAGAAGATATGGATTACGCAAAAATCGCCAGCCAGGTCATCGAGCATGTTGGTGGCAAACAAAACATTAAGTCAGTTCAGCATTGTGCAACAAGACTTCGTTTACAGTTAAAAGACAACGATCTTCGCAATGAAGATGCAGTCAGTGACATTGAAGGAGTTAAGGGAGTGTTCTTAACACAGTCACAGTTCCAGATCATTTTCGGATCAGGACTTGTAAACTTAGTATGTGACGAAGTACAGAAACAGTTAGGAATCTTAGTCGATACACCAGCAGATGCTGAGAAAGAAGAGAAGAAGGGAAATGTTCTTCAGAGATTAGTAAAGTTATTAAGTGATATTTTCGTACCGATCATTCCAGCCATCGTAGCAGGTGGTCTGTTAATGGGATTGAACAATATCCTGACAGCAGCGATGTTTAGCGGCAAGTCCGTCATTGATCTGTACCCACAGTTTAAGGGTCTGGCAACAGCGATCAACATGTTTGCAAGTGCTCCATTTGCATTTTTGCCAGTATTGATCGGATTTAGCGCAACGAAGAAGTTTGGCGGGAATCCATATCTTGGAGCAGCCATGGGTATGATCATGGTTCATCCAGATCTGTTAAGTGCATACAGCATTGGTATCGCCAAAGCACCAGTATGGGATATCTTTGGATTTAATATCCAGGCGATCGGATATCAGGGAACTGTACTTCCAGTATTAGCAGTAGCATTTATTTTAGCAACGATCGAGAAGAAGTTACATAAAGTAACACCAACATGGTTAGATAACCTGACAACACCATTGATCTCTATCATGGTAACATCATTTTTAACATTCATCTTCGTAGGACCAGTGTTAAGAGAAGCAGGTAACTTATTAGCAGATGGGATCACATGGGTATATAACACACTTGGATTTGTCGGTGGTGGATTATTCGGACTTGCATATGCACCGATCTGTTTAACAGGAATGCATCACAGCTTTATCGCGATCGAGACGCAGCTGATCGCAGCCAAAGCAACAACAGGTGGAAGTTTTATCTTCACAACAGCAAGTATGAACAACGTAGCACAGGGAGCAGCCGTATTAGCAGTTTTATTCTTAACAAAGAATGAGAAGATGAAATCAATCTGTTCTGCATCAGGTGTTTCTGCATTACTTGGAATCACAGAACCAGCAATGTTCGGTGTAACACTGAAATTAAAATATCCATTCTACGCTGCCATCATCGGTTCAGCCGTAGGTAATGCATACTGTGCAGCAACAGGAGTTTTAGCACAGGCATTAGGAGCAGCAGGACTTCCAGGATTCCTGTCTATGCTTCCAAAAGATTACTTAAACTTCGCGATCGGACTGCTCTTATCCATGGGAGTATCCGCAGTTTTAACTGCAGTCTTCTGGAAGAAGTTTAACATCGAAGGAGAAGATCTCAAAGCAGAGACTCCAGCCAAAGAAGAGAAAGCAGAAGAAGTAAAAGAGATCGAAGTACAGGAACCAGCAGATACAACAGAAGAAACAAATGAATTATATGCACCAATGAAAGGTGAAGTTTTAGATGTAGCAAAGTCCGCAGACCCAGCATTTGCAAGTAAGGCAATGGGAGAAGGTGTTGCGATCAACCCAAGCGAAGGTATCGTATATGCACCAGCCGACGGAACGATCAGTCTGATCTTCCCTACAAAACATGCAATGGGGATCACATTAAACTCAGGAGTAGAACTTCTGATCCATGCAGGAATTGATACAGTTAAGATGAATGGCGAAGGTTTTGAGACTTTCGTAGAAACAGGAGCCAAAGTAAAGAAAGGTGATAAGTTATTATCTTTTGATATGGATCTTGTGAAAGAAAAAGGATACAAGACACAGACGATGTTCTTAGTCGCAGATGCGAAAGGAAAAGAAGTCGAAGTGGTTGAAGCAGCAGATGCAGATAATAATACGAAGATCATGAATTTAAAATAATCACTATTCAAAGAAGGAAAGGAAACCAGGGCAGATGTTTGAAAAATACAAGAAAGTCTATAAGGCAGATTATGAAAAATGGTATAAAGAAAATGAAGCTTACAGACAACGTGTGGCAGCAGATCAAGACCGATTAAAATTCCATTTAATGCCAAAGACAGGATGGTTAAATGATCCAAACGGTTTATGCCAGTTTAATGGGACATACCATATTTATTACCAGTACACTCCATTTGAGCCAACTGGTGAGTTAAAGACATGGGGACATTATACGACAAAAGATTTTATTCATTACGAAGATTTTGGACCAGTCGTATTCCCAGATGAAGACATCGATGCCCATGGTGTCTATTCCGGCTCTGCATTTATTGAAGATGATACGATCCACTATTTCTACACAGGAAATTTAAAATATTTTGACAGAGATGATTATGACTATATCAACAGCGGACGTGGAAGTAACACGATTACATTTACAAGTAAAGACGGCTATGAATTTACAAAAAAAGAACTGTTAATGACAACCGACGATTATCCAGCTGACATGAGCAACCATGTGCGTGATCCAAAAATCTTTAAGAAAAATGAAAAATATTACATGGTTCTCGGAGCAAGGGATGTCGAAGGTGTTGGTATGATCCTTCTGTATGAATCTACAGATCTTAAGAACTGGACATACAAGAACCGTATCACAACTCCACAGAAGTTTGGTTATATGTGGGAATGTCCGGATCTGTTTGAGATGGACGGGCAGTTATACATCATCTGCTGCCCACAGGGAGTAGAAACACAAGGCATTGATTACGAAAATGTTCATCAGGTCACAGCAATGAAATTAGACTATGATTTTGATACCGATGAATATGAAATCACAGATATCAAACTTTTTGACCGTGGGTTTGATTTCTATGCACCACAAAGTTTTGAGGATGAAAGTGGAAGAAGGATTCTGATCGGATGGATGGGAATCCCAGACGCAGACTATACGAATCCAACCGAAGAAGCAGGATGGCAGCATGCACTGACGATTCCAAGAGAATTATCCGTAAGAGACGGAAAACTGATTCAGGAACCGATCGAAGAATTAAAACAACTTCGAAGCGAGGACAAAGCAGTTTGTACATTTTGTTATGGACAGACGATCATCATGCAAAATGCAATCTATGAAGCTGTTGTAGATTTTAAACGATGCAGAGAAATGGTAATGACACTGCGCGAAGGAATCACTCTTTCCTATAAAGACAATATCCTGACCTTAAATCTTGGGGTCTATGGAAGTGGAAGATCAACAAGAAAAGTCAGATTAGAAAAATTAGAGCATCTTCAGATTTTTGCGGATACTTCATCCTTAGAAATCTTTGTGAATCATGGAGAAGAAGTTTTTACAACAAGAATCTACAATCATTATGGAAGACTACTGATTAATGGAGAATGTTCTGGTATAATGACTGTATATCCATTAAAATCATTCGAAATTGAAGGAGGAAGACATGAAGAATAAATTATGTGGGATCGGAGAAGCACTGATCGATTTTATTCCAGAAGTTAAGGGACAGAGACTAAAAGATGTACCTTCATTTAAAAGAGTTGCGGGAGGAGCACCTGCCAATGTAGTCGGGGCAGTCACGAAGCTTGGTATTCCATCCAAATTTTTAACAAAGCTTGGAGATGATCCATTTGGAGATTATATCGTGGAAGTATTAGATGAAGCAGGAATCGACACTTCTAATATCGCAAGAGACAAAGAAGGGGAAACAGCCTTAGCATTCGTATCCCTTGCCTCTGACGGAAACCGTGATTTCAAATTTTATAGAAAAAACAGTGCAGATTTACGCTACAGTGTAGAAGATATCCCGGCAGATATCTTAAACGATTGTGGAATGATTCATTTTTGCAGCGTAGACCTTGTGGAATCTCCAATGAAGGAAGCTCACAAGAAACTGATCGATATGGCGATCGCGCAGAATGTGAAAGTATCTTTTGATCCAAACTTAAGATTTTCATTATGGGACGATCTTGATCAATTAAAAGAGACAGTCAATGATTTCTTAAAATACGCAGATATCATCAAGATTTCTGACGAAGAACTGGAATTTATCACAGGACATACAGATATCAAAGATGCTCTGGACGGTTTATTTGCTGATCGTGCAAAATACGTTATCTACACAAAAGGAGCTGACGGAGCAGAAGTGTATACGAGAAATGGAATGGTAGAAGCTTCTGGATATAAGATCGATGTCCGAGATACGACAGGTGCTGGAGATTCGTTTATCGGAGCATTCCTATACTGTCTGTTAAATGATGAAGTAGAAGATTTGGAGTCCGTAAGTGATGACACATTAAGAAACTACCTTGATTTTGCCAATGCTTATGCAGCGAACACAACAACAAAAGAAGGTGCATTAGCAGCCATGGCAGATCGAGCTGAGATGGATGAATGGATGAAGACATTAAAGAAATAAATCAAATAAATCCTTATAGACCATAGAAGAAAGAAGAGTTGAATGTAGTATTTGGCTCTTCTTTTTTGTAGTAGAAGAAATCTCCGAGACTCCTAAATCAGAAAAGGAGATCGTAGAACGTAATTAAAACACAGTATACATGAAAAAATATTTGTTAAATCCTTGACAACATATTTTTTTAGTCATATAATTAGCGTACAAAGTATTGGTACACGAAAAATAAAACATACGAAGAATATAACAGGCAAATTATTTTGACCAGACAGGAGGATAAAAAGAATGGTTGAATTTAAATTAACGAAAGAACAACTGCTTGCAAAGGAATTGTTCAGAAGTTTCGCTGAGAATGAGATCAAACCAATTTCCAGAGATATGGATGAAGCAGAGAAATTTGATATGGATCTGTTAGATAAGATGAAGAAATACGGTCTGATGGGAATTCCATATTCTAAAGAATACGGTGGAGAGGGAGCAGATGTATTAACATATGCTTTAGCAATGGAAGAGGTATCCAAAGTTGATGCCAGTGCAGGAATCACAATTTCCGTACATACTTCTCTTTGCTGTTCTTGTATTAACGACTATGCATCAGAAGAACAGAAACAGAAATTCTTACGTCCATTAGTTGACGGAAGTAAGATTGGATGTTTTGGACTGACAGAACCAGGAGCTGGAACAGATGCCAGCGGAGTTAAAACAACTGCAAAATTAGACGGTGATCATTATGTATTAAATGGTCAGAAAGTATTTACAACAAACTCTGGATTTGCAGATACATTCATTATTTTTGCTTACACAGATAAGAGTGCAGGAACAAGAGGTATGTCTGCATTTATCGTAGATAGAGACAGCGAAGGATTAACAGTCAGCAAAGATATTCCTCGTATGGGAATCAGAGCAGCATCCAACGCAGAAGTAGCATTAGTTGATGTGAAAGTTCCAAAAGAAAACCTGATCGGAAGAGAAGGAATGGGATATAAGATCGCTATGGGAGCTTTAGCAGGAGGACGTATCGGAATCGGTGCTCAGTCTGTTGGTATTGCACAGGGTGCATTAAATGAAGCGATCAAATACGTAAAAGAAAGAAAACAGTTTGGAAAACCAATCGCAAAATTCCAGAATACACAGTTCTTGATCGCAGCATTACAGACAAAGATTGATGCAGCAAGATTAATGGTATGGAGAGCAGCGAAAGCAAAAGATGATCATGAAAATTTTGCACCACTTGCAGCACAGTGTAAATTATTTGCTTCTGATGTAGCTGTTGAAGTTACAAGAGGAGCAGTTCAGATGCTTGGTGGATATGGATACTCAAGAGAATATCCAGTAGAGAGAATGTATCGTGATGCAAAGATCACAGAGATTTATGAAGGTACATCCGAAGCTATGAAGATGATCGTTGGCGGTGGATTATTAAGATAAGAAAGAAGGAGACAAGAGAATGAAGATTGTTGTTTGTGCAAAACAAGTACCAGATACAACGGAAGTAAAATTAGATCCAAAGACAAATACACTGATCCGTGATGGTGTTCCAAGTATTATTAACCCAGATGATAAAGCAGGAATTGAAGCAGCACTTCAGTTAAAAGAAAAATGCCCAGGAAGTACAGTAACTGTTGTTTCTATGGGACCACCTCAGGCAGATGTTGCATTAAGAGAAGCATTAGCAATGGGATGCGATGATGCATTATTGATCTCAGATCGTGCATTTGGAGGAGCAGATACATGGGCTACTTCTTCTACAATTGCAGCAGCATTAAAGAAATTAGACTATGATGTGATCATCACAGGTCGTCAGGCAATCGATGGAGATACAGCGCAGGTTGGACCGCAGATCGCAGAACACCTTGGAATCCCTCAGGTAAGTTATGTAGAGAAGATGGATGTAGAAGGGGAAGATACTTTAGTTGTCCAGAGACAGTTTGAAGATCGTCACCAGATCATCGAGGTGAAGACACCTTGTCTTTTAACAGCATTAGCTGAACTTGCTGATCCAAGATATATGTCTGTTCACGGTGTATTTGATGCATATCGTGAAAAAGAAGTTAAAGTATGGGGATTAGAAGATATCAAAGATACAGTCAATGAAGGAAATATCGGATTAAAAGGTTCTCCTACCAGAGTTAAGAAATCCTTTACAAAACAGGCAAAAGGTGCAGGAACGATCTTAAATGATCTCTCCGATGACGAAGCAGTTGCCGCAATCGTAGAAAAATTACAGGAAAAACACATCATTTAAGGTAAGGAGGACAATCAAAATGTGTAAAGATGTTTATGTATTTGC
>OLDL01000440.1_pt1 | contig 11631 bp, 6 predicted proteins | sample 1608631 | NCBI WGS metagenome assembly OLDL01 (sample SAMN02674964, study PRJEB24791) | human gut metagenome, SKBSTL008 | isolation source: stool | host: Homo sapiens | place: USA
TGATCCTGCATTTGTTCCTCGGGAAGGCAATAGTGCACAACCTTTTATTTTGATGCGTTATGCCGAAGTGCTGCTGAATGCAGCCGAGGCTGCTGTGGAACTTTCGTTAGCGGGCGTCTCTTCTCCTGATGGTACAGATATGTTGAGTGTGGCAACGAAAGCCATCAATGATATTCGTGAGCGTGCCGGTGCCCGGTTGTTGACTGCCTCGTTGACTGGTACAACAGACAGCCGTGATATCGTCCGCAAGGAACGTCGCAAGGAGTTGGCCTTCGAACATAAGACCAAATGGGACTTGCGTCGCTGGCGTGTGAATCACTATGAAGGTCGCGATGGATTCTGGGGTGAGCAACGCAATAAGGACCGTTTCAGCAACACGACTCGTTATCGTTTCCGTGGTATCTATCCGTTCTATTCGACGGCGACCGGCAAGTGGTTCTTTGATGTTTGTTTCAACTATACGACTGCCGGTGACAAGGACTTCGGTTACACTCCGGTGGACTATTATTTCTCGATTCCGGGTGGTGAGGTTTCTAAGAGTCCTGTGATTGACCAGCAGCCTAATCGATAAAATTCAATAATTAAAAAACTTAAAACGTATGAAAAAGACAATATTTTATAGCTTATTCAGCGCCTTGTTCATGTTAACCTCATGCAGCATGTTCGAAATAGACAACTATGAGGAACCGGCAGAAACAATTTGGGGCGAAGTGGTAGATGAGGCAACTGGTAAGCGTGTATTGACCGACCAGGGCAGTGAGGGTATCCGTGTCCGTCTGACCGAATTGAGTTGGGGTGACAATGTGCAACATAATCCCGATTTTTACTGTATGATGGACGGTACATTCCAGAACACGAAGCTCTTCAAAGGTGAGTATAATGTCCGTATCGACGGCCCGTTCATTCCATTAGTGCGTGAAAATACAGACGGTACCTTGCTCCATGATGGTTCCGTCAATACTGAAATCAGTGGTACGACGAAAGTGAAATTTGAAGTACAGCCCTTTCTGAACGTTGAGTTTGTAGGTGATCCGCAGGTGAGCAATGGGGTCATCAAGGCACAAGTACGCGTGACACGCGGTGTGTCGGATGAAGTTTTCCGTGAAAAAATCCAGCCGATGGGCAATTGGAAAGACGAATACTTGAATGTAACTGACATCCAGTTCTTCGTCAGCTACTCAAACACAGTAGGCTACCGGGCACGCGACGAGCGTTGGTCGAGCAGCATCAGCTATGAAGGTAAGAGTTTCGAAGATTTACTGGGTAAGGAAGTTATTGTCCAGTCTAACGGCAGTATACCTTCGGGTCGCAAAGTGTTTGTACGCGCTGCCGCACGTATTAACTACGACACACCTGTAGGTAGCGGCACACGCCGTTGGAACTACAGTGAGCCGGTGGAAGTACTTATTCCGTAGCTTGATGGCATACAGCCGAGGCTTTGCTGCTATAGTGCCAAAGCCTCGGCTGTTGAGCAATCTTTTGCCATTATAGTGGTAAGGACAATGATTAATACCATAAAAACAAGAAACCAATATGAAGCAAAAACATTTTTTGATAAGTTTGGCTGTCTTGGCAATAGGCATCTCTGTAGATGCTCAGACCAAGGACAATGTTAAAACCACTTTTCAAACCTCACGCGAGTGGAAGCCTTCTATAGACAATAGGGCCGATGCGGTGATGGTGTATGGAGTAGGGGGAAATCCTTCGGATAAATCACGCAAACTATCTTTTGAGGAACGGGTGAAGTCCTGGAAAGAACGTGGATATATCATACACTTTATGACCGGTATTGCTTGGGGTGAATATCAGGACTATTTTACCGGACAATGGGACGGGAAATGGCATTTGGATGAGGGACAAGTCACACAGACCGGAGATACGATATGGCACGGTCACATGGTGCCCTATATCGTACCGTCGGAGAATTTTTTAAGTTATCTGAAAGAGAGACATGTGAAGAGGGTAATCGACGCCGGTGTGGATGCCATCTTCATGGAAGAGCCTGAATTTTGGGCAAGAGCCGGTTACAGTGATTCTTTTAAGAAGGAATGGAAAAAATACTATGGCTTCGAGTGGAGACCGCAACACGAGTCTCCGGAAAATACTTACTTGTCGAGCAAACTCAAGTATTACTTGTACTATCGTGCACTGAATGAAGTTTTCACCTTTGCCAAAGAATATGGTAAAAGCAAAGGGATGGACGTGAAGTGCTACGTTCCCACCCACTCGCTGGTGAACTATTCGCAATGGCAGATTGTCAGTCCAGAAGCAAGCCTTGCCTCACTTCCTTGTGTGGACGGTTACATTGCTCAGGTGTGGACCGGAACTTCGCGTGAGCCGAATTTCTTTGACGGTCGCAAACGTGAGCGTGTGTTCGAGACTGCCTATCTGGAGTATGGCTCTATGGAGTCAATGACTGCTCCTACTGGTCGCAAGATGTTCTTTCTGACCGACCCTATCGAAGACTGGCCGCGTGACTGGGCAGATTATAAGAAAAACTATCAGGCTACCTTTACTGCACAATTACTCTATCCCAATATAGCCGATTACGAAGTGATGCCTTGACCGGAACGTATCTACGAAGGACTATATCGGACAAGTGCCAATAGCGACAAGAAAGAACGTATTCCCCGTTTCTATTCCACACAGATGCAGGTGATGATTAATGCCTTGAACCGTATGCCTCTGACTGATAAAGAACTGACCGGAAGCAAAGGATTCAGCGTACTGATGGCAAACTCCTTGATGTTCCAGCGTTTCCCTACGCACAACGGATATGAAGACCCACAATTGGCGAATTTCTACGGTCAGGCGTTGCCTTTGCTCAAACGAGGGGTACCCGTCAAGACCGTCCACATTGAGAACCTCGGCTATAAGGAAGCGCTGGCTGACACAAAAGTGTTGTTGATGACTTATGCGAACATGAAACCGCTTGAGCCTGAAGCGCACAGCCACATAGCCGATTGGGTGAAGAAAGGGGGAGTATTGATTTATAGTGGAACGGACAACGACCCTTTCCAGAATGTAAGGGAATGGTGGAATACCAACGGGCATAACTATGCTACCCCTTCCGCACATCTTTTTGAGCAGATGGGGCTTCCTGCCTGGCCGAATCAGGGAGAATATAGTTACGGTAAGGGAACTGTATGTGTTATTCGTACCGATCCTAAAGATTATGTCCTGCATGAGGGTGGTGACAAATATTTTTTGTATCTTGCGGCCCGGATGTACGAGCAGAACGCGAAAGCGGGAAAGCTGGAGTTCAAAAACAACTTCTATCTGCAAAGGGGAGATTACGACTTGGCTGCTGTGCTTGAAGAGAGTGTGAGCGACGAGCCGTTTACTGTGGAAGGATGTTTGATTGACCTTTTTGATCCCAAATTACCGATATACACTTCCAAGCGGATAAATCCGGGTGAGCAAGCCTTGTTGCTGAATGTAGAACGTGTAGCCGGTAAGAAGAAGCCTCAAGTGCTGGCTTCGGCAAGTCGCGAAGAACAGGAAGAACGCGGAAAAGGCTGGTATTCCTATGTGGCGAAAAGTCCTGCCGAGACTTCAAACGTATCGCGGGTACTGTTGCCGAGTTGTCCTAAGAGTGTGACAGTCGATGGCAAAGAAGTATTCGATACCAAGCGTTGGCATGCAGCAAGTCATACCTATTTGATAGAGTTTGAGAATAATCCTGACGGAGTGTCGGTGAAGTTTTGCTGGTAATCTCAGACCTTTTATTTTTTAGCATTTAACAACATAAACAATTATATTATATAAACGATATGAGAAAAAAGCTTTTATACCCCTTGTTGGCATCATGCCTTTTTGCGTGCAGTGACAAGGATACGTCTTATGAAGTCGTCAAGAATGACTTGAGAGCTCCAGCCTACCCGCTTGTTACCATCGACCCTTATGCCAGTGCATGGTCCATGAGCGATAACCTTTATGACAGCCCCGTTCGCCATTGGACGGGTAAGGATTTCCCTCTGATTGGCGTGGTGAAGGTAGACGGTGTTTCCTACCGTTTTATGGGGACTGAAGAATTGGAGATGAATGCAATCGTGCCCACCTCTCAGCAAGGGGACTGGACTGGACGGTATATCACAGACAAGCCCGCTGGCGACTGGACATCTGCCGATTACAATGATTCCGGATGGAAGTCGGACCGTGGTGCCTTTGGTACCAAAGAAAATGAGCCTACAGCTAAGACCCAATGGGGGACCCGCAATATTTGGGTGCGCCGTACGGTAAATATCGACCGCGATTTGACCGGCATACCTGTCTATCTGGAATTCTCCAATGATGATGATGCCGTATTCTATATCAACGGAGTGAAGATACACAGTACGGGAACCACATGCAATAAGAACAAAGTCGTGAAACTTTCCGATGAGGCTTTGGCTGCTTTGAAACAAGGAGACAACATCATTGCCGCCGAGTGTATCAATCCGGTCGGCAACGGTCTGCTCGACTTCGGCCTGCAGATTCCGAAACATCAGGAAACCGTGTTTGGCAACACAGCCGTGCAGACCTCTGCCGACGTGCAGCCCATGCAGACACACTACGCTTTTACCTGTGGTGATGTCGACTTGAAAGTCACTTTCACGGCACCTCTTTTCATGGAAGACCTGAAGCTGTTGAGCCGCCCCGTGAATTACCTTACTTACAGTGTTGCTGCCCGTGACGGCAAGGAACACGATGTGGAGGTGTACTTTGAGGCCTCGCCGCGCTGGGCGCTCGACCAGCCTTACCAGCAATCTGCAAGCGAGGGATATGAAGCTGACGGGCTGCTTTACTTGAAGAGCGGAAGCAAAGAGCAGAATATCCTGGCTAAGCAGGGCGATGACCTTCGCATTGACTGGGGATATTTCTACATGGTTTCCGGTAAAGAAAACACAGCATACAGCATCGGCAACAGTACCGAACTGCGCAAGAACTTCGTGAACGGCACCTTTAATTCAGCTTCGCTTGCGGGTGAGGACAGCAACGGGAATATGGCCTTGGTGCGTGACTATGGTAAAGTGAGGAAGGTTACCGACAAGATTATGCTGGGATATGACGACATCTATTCCATCCAATACTTCGGTACAAACTTGCGTCCTTACTGGAACTCGAAAGGCGACCGTACCATCGAGTCGGAAATGCTGGCCGCCTACAATGAGTATGACGAGTTGCTGGCACGCTGCTATGCCTTCGATAAAAAGTTAATGGAGGATGCTTCTGCCGTAGGCGGCAAGGAATATGCCGAACTCTGCGCGTTGGCCTACCGTCAGTCCATTGCCGCCCACAAGCTGGTGGAAGCCCCCAACGGTGACCTTTTGTGGCTGTCGAAGGAAAACAACAGTAACGGCTGTATCAATACGGTGGACCTGACCTACCCCTCGGCTCCCCTCTATCTGATCTATAATCCTGAACTGGAGAAAGGCATGATGAACGGTATCTTCCATTATAGTGAAAGCGGCAAATGGACCAAGCCCTTCGCCGCCCATGATTTGGGTACCTATCCTCTTGCCAACGGACAGGTTTACGGAGGCGATATGCCGGTTGAGGAGAGTGGAAACATGCTGATTCTTACGGCTGCCATTGCTGCCGTAGAGGGCGATGCCGGCTATGCGGCCAAACATTGGGAAGTGCTCACCACCTGGACCGACTATCTGGTGGAAAAGGGACTCGATCCTGAGAACCAGCTCTGTACCGATGACTTCGCCGGACACTTTGCCCATAACACGAATCTTTCCATCAAGGCAATTTTAGGGGTGGCCTCTTATGGCCGGTTGGCCGAAATGCTCGGTAAGAAGGATGTTGCCGAAAGCTATACAACGAAGGCCCGTCAGATGGCGGCTGAGTGGGAACGTATGGCCAACGACGGTGACCATTATCGTCTGACCTTTGACAAGCCGGGTACCTGGAGCCAGAAGTACAACCTTGTCTGGGATAAATTGCTCGGACTGGACATCTTTGACACAAAAATTGTAGAAATGGAGATACCTTATTATCTGACGAAGCAGAATATTTATGGTTTGCCTCTGGACAGTCGTGAGACTTATACCAAGACCGACTGGATCATGTGGACTGCTACAATGGCTCCTGACCTGGCCACTTTCCGTGAATTCATCGTCCCCCTGCATAAGTTCATGAACGAAACGATAGACCGCGTGCCTATGTCCGACTGGGTGTTTACCGACAAGCCCAACTGGCGTGGCTTCAAGGCCCGCTCGGTAGTAGGCGGATATTACATGAAAATGCTTGAAGGCAAGCTGATTGGAAATAAACAATGACAAAATCTATTAAACGAATGAAAAGACTTTTTGCATGGGGAACCGCCCTCCTTCTTGTAGGCGGTATGCAGGCGGCCTTACTGCCGGTTGACGAGCCGATTACTCCTGTTGATTACGTCAGCACCTTGGTTGGCACGCAATCCAAGCATGCCCTTTCTACGGGCAACACTTATCCTGCTGTGGCAATGCCTTGGGGTATGAATTTCTGGACACCACAGACCGGTACTATGGGGGATGGATGGGCTTATACTTATGATGCCGACAAGATTCGCGGATTCAAGCAGACACACCAGCCCAGTCCGTGGATTAACGATTACGGACAGTTTGCCATTATGCCTATCACCGGAAAGGTGGCTTTCGACCAGGACGAGCGTGCCAGTTGGTTTTCTCATAAAGCCGAGACTGCCACTCCTTATTATTATAAAGTCTATCTTGCCGACCATGATGTGACGGCGGAATTTGCTCCTACCGAGCGTGCCGCTGCCTTCCGTTTCACTTTCCCTGAAACGGAGGAAGCCTATGTGGTGATCGATGCCATGGACAATGGCTCTTTTGTGAAAATCATTCCGGCTGAAAAGAAAATCATAGGCTACACCACCAAGAACAGTGGTGGTGTGCCAAGCAATTTCAAGAACTATTTTGTATTGCAGTTCGATAAGCCTTTTACTTATACTGCTGCCGTGAAGGACGGAAAGATTGCCCCCCGTACCACCGAGGCAGGTGCCAATCATGCCGGTGGCATCATAGGTTTTCATACCCTCCGTGGCGAGCAGGTGAATGTACGTGTGGCTTCCTCATTCATCAGTCACGAGCAGGCCGAGTTGAACTTGAAGGAACTGGGTGACCGGACGCTTGAAGAGGTGGCGAAAGCCGGGCGTGACGAATGGAACCGGGTACTGGGCCGCATTGAAGTGCAGGATACCGACCTCGACCGTCTGCGTACTTTCTACTCTTGTTTCTACCGTTCGGTGCTTTTCCCGCGCAGTTTCTACGAGATAGATGCGCAAGGTCAGGTAATGCACTACAGCCCCTATAATGGTGAGGTGCTGCCCGGCTATATGTTTACCGACACCGGTTTCTGGGACACTTTCCGTTGTCTTTTCCCTTTCCTTAATCTGATGTATCCATCCATGAATGCCAAGATGCAGGAAGGGTTGGCCAATACTTACAAGGAGAGCGGTTTCCTGCCCGAATGGGCCAGTCCGGGACACCGGGATTGTATGGTGGGCAACAATTCGGCTTCCGTAGTGACCGACGCTTACATCAAAGGTTTGCGCGGATATGACATCGAGACTCTTTGGGAAGCATTAAAACACGGAGCAAACGCGCATCTTCGCGGGACTGCTTCAGGCCGTCTGGGTTACGAATCTTACAACCAACTGGGATACGTAGCTAACAATATCGGCATAGGACAAAACGTTGCACGCACGCTGGAATACGCATATAATGACTGGGCAATTTATACATTGGGTAAGAAACTCGGCAAACCGGAGAGCGAAATCGACATTTATAAGAAACGTGCACTGAACTACAAGAATGTCTATCACCCGGAGCGCAAACTGATGGTAGGTAAAGATAATAAAGGAGTGTTCAATCCGAATTTTGATGCGGTAGACTGGAGCGGAGAGTTCTGCGAAGGTAATAGTTGGCATTGGAGCTTCTGTGTGTTCCATGACCCACAGGGACTTATCGACCTGATGGGAGGTAAAAAAGAATTCAATACGATGATGGATTCTGTCTTCGTCATTCCAGGTAAACTGGGAATGGAGAGTCGCGGCATGATTCACGAGATGCGTGAAATGCAAGTGATGAACATGGGGCAATATGCACACGGTAACCAGCCGATTCAGCACATGGTGTATCTCTACAACTATTCGAGCGAGCCTTGGAAAGCTCAATACTGGATACGCGAAATTATGAACAAGCTATATACCGCCGGTCCCGACGGTTATTGCGGCGACGAGGACAACGGACAGACTTCCGCCTGGTATGTGTTCTCCGCACTCGGTTTCTATCCTGTTTGTCCGGGAACGGATGAATATATTATAGGAACTCCGCTCTTCAAATCGGCGAAGTTACATCTGGAGAATGGAAAGACCATCACCATCAAGGCAGATAACAATCAACTCGACAACCGTTACATCAAGGAAATGAAGATAAACGGAAAATCTAATTCCCGCAATTATCTTACACATGACCAATTGATAAAAGGTGCTAATATTCAATTCCAAATGAGCCCCGTACCCAATAAACAACGGGGAACCACAGAAAAAGATAGACCTTATTCTCTTTCATTTGAATAAAATATTGTACTTTTGGAAGTCAATAAATTATCCACCCAAACTAACTGAATAAACATGAAGCTAAGAAGCCTTTTACTCATTGCCCTCGTTGCGGTCGTATTTTGTGGTTGCCACAGTTATCAACCGACCTCTATCACCGTTGCCTCCTATAACCTCAGAAACGCCAACGGCTCCGATTCTGCCAAAGGAAACGGTTGGGGACAACGTTATCCGGTCATTGCCAAAATGGTGCAATACCACGATTTCGATATTTTCGGAACGCAGGAGTGTTTCCTTCATCAGTTGAAAGACATGAAAGAAGCGCTTCCCGGTTATGACTACATTGGCGTAGGCCGTGATGACGGTAAAGACCGAGGCGAACACTCTGCCATCTTCTATCGTACCGATAAGTTCGATTTGGTAGAAAAAGGCGATTTCTGGCTGTCGGAAACTCCCGATGTACCGAGCAAAGGCTGGGATGCGGTGTTGCCGCGTATCTGCAGTTGGGGACACTTCAAATGCAAAGATACCGGTTTTGAATTCCTTTTCTTCAATCTGCACATGGATCATATCGGCAAGAAAGCCCGTGTGGAAAGTGCATACCTCGTGCAGGAGAAGATGAAAGAACTCGGTAAAGGTAAAAATCTTCCGGCTATCCTGACCGGTGACTTCAATGTCGATCAGACCCATCAGTCATACGATGCTTTTGTAAACAAGGGAGTGCTCTGCGACTCATACGAAAAGTGTGACTTCCGCTATGCAATGAACGGAACCTTCAATAGCTTCGATCCCAACAGCTTTACTGAAAGCCGTATCGACCATATATTCGTATCTCCGTCTTTCCATGTGAAAAGATATGGTGTATTGACAGATACTTACCGGAGCATCGTAGGAAGCGGCGAAAAGAAGCAGGCAAACGACTGTCCGGAAGAAATCGACATCAAAGTTTATCAAGCCCGCACTCCTTCGGATCACTTCCCGGTAAAAGTAGAGTTAGAGTTTGACGAACGTCAGCAGCAATAATCTTATTAGTAATAAAATAACCTGAAAAGTCTCACTACACAACCTGATATTCCTATGAGAAATGTATGTACCCTAGTCTGTATATTATTTTGCCTTACTTCCGCAGTGGGAAAGACACCCGAAAATACTCGTTATCTTTCCATTGCTGACTCGATTCTACACAATGTATTGAGTCTTTATCAGACGAAAGACGGATTACTGACAGAGACATATCCTGTCAACCCCGACCAGAAAATCACTTACCTGGCAGGAGGAATGGAACAGAGCGGAACGCTGAAAGCTTCTTTTCTATGGCCTTACTCAGGGATGATGTCGGGTTGTGTGGCTTTATACAAAGCGACCGGAAACAAGAAGTACAAAAAGATTCTCGAGAAAAGAATTCTACCGGGAATGGAGCAGTATTGGGATAACAGTCGCTTGCCGGCCTGTTATCAGTCATACCCCACCAAGTACGGGCAGCACGGACGTTATTATGACGATAACATCTGGATTGCACTGGATTACTGCGATTATTACCAACTGACTCACAAGCCTGCATCTTTGGAAAAAGCCGTTGCATTGTATCAATATATCTACAGTGGATGGAGCGATGAGATAGGCGGTGGCATCTTTTGGTGTGAACAGCAGAAGGAAGCGAAGCATACTTGTTCCAATGCACCGTCTACTGTGCTCGGTGTCAAGTTGTACCGGCTGACGAAGGATGCCAAATACCTCGAAAAAGCAAAAGAGACGTATGCCTGGACGAAAAAGCATCTGTGCGACCCTACCGACCATCTTTACTGGGATAACATCAACCTGAAAGGGAAAGTTTCCAAAGAGAAGTACGCCTACAACAGTGGACAGATGATTCAGGCGGGTGTATTGCTCTATGAGGAAACGGGAGATGAGCAGTATTTGCACGATGCACAGCAAACAGCCGCAGGAACAGATGCCTTTTTCCGCACAAAAGCCGATAAGAAAGACCCGACTGTCAAAGTACATAAAGACATGGCCTGGTTTAACGTGATCTTGTTCAGAGGACTGAAAGCTCTGTATAAGATTGACAAGAATCCGGCGTATGTCAATGCGATGGTGGAAAATGCGCTTCACGCCTGGGAAAACTACCGGGATGAAAACGGATTATTAGGCAGGGATTGGTCGGGACATAACAAGGAGCAGTATAAATGGCTGCTCGACAATGCCTGTCTTATTGAATTCTTTGCAGAGATTTAACACTTCTTCTCCGCAACACTTTCATAATCAATACTAATCAACAAAAAAAGACTATTACCATGAATATAACTAAAGCCTTTTGTTTGTCCATAGCACTCTTTGGTGCTAGCAATATGCAGGCTATAACGAACAGTGATTTTGTCATCCAACAAGATAATACCAAAATCAACAACTATCAGACGAACCGTCCGGAAGCATCGAAACGTCTGTTTGTCTCGCAAGCTGTGGAACAACAGATTGCGCATATCAAGCAACTGCTGACGAATGCCCGCTTGGCATGGATGTTCGAAAACTGTTTCCCGAACACCCTGGATACTACTGTTCATTTTGACGGCAAAGATGATACGTTTGTTTATACAGGCGACATCCACGCCATGTGGTTGCGCGATTCGGGTGCACAAGTATGGCCTTACGTGCAACTCGCCAACAAAGACGCGGAACTGAAAAAGATGCTGGCCGGCGTTATCAAACGTCAGTTCAAGTGTATCAATATCGACCCGTATGCCAATGCTTTCAACATGAATTCCGAAGGCGGCGAATGGATGAGCGACCTTACGGACATGAAGCCCGAACTGCACGAACGCAAATGGGAAATCGACTCGCTCTGCTATCCTATCCGTCTTGCTTATCATTACTGGAAGACGACGGGAGATGCCAGTATATTCTCCGACGAATGGCTTACAGCCATCGCGAAGGTTCTGAAAACGTTTAAGGAACAGCAACGAAAAGAAGATCCGAAAGGTCCTTATCGTTTCCAACGTAAAACGGAACGTGCACTCGATACGATGACCAACGACGGCTGGGGTAAAGATCGGAAGAGCACACGTCTGAACTCCAGTCACTCC
>OLDL01000445.1_pt1 | contig 11569 bp, 10 predicted proteins | sample 1608631 | NCBI WGS metagenome assembly OLDL01 (sample SAMN02674964, study PRJEB24791) | human gut metagenome, SKBSTL008 | isolation source: stool | host: Homo sapiens | place: USA
ATATTGATGATTTTTGTTATAGGCTGTTGTATATATGCAGGTATATCTTATTATTACTCATATCACTTCTTTTTGGGTACGACCATCAATGGAATTGACAGTTCAAATAAGACAGCTTATGAAGTTGAGCAGGAGATTGCAGGGAAAAAGGATAACTATGTTATTCAGGTAAGTGCAAGGATGCAGGAACCTCAGACTATCACAGGGAAAGACATTGATTATCAATATGTATCCAGCGGGGAAATCCTTCAGCTGCTGAAGACTCAGAAACCATGGGAATGGATCAGAGGTTTTTTTGAAACGAAAAATTATATGGTTCAAGAAGAGACTGTTTTCAGTCGGGAAAAGCTGGAGGAACAGGTAAGTTCATTAAATTGTGCCAAAAAAGAGAATCAGATAGCACCGGAAAATGCGTATGTAAGTTTTTCTAATTCAGAATTTACTATTGTGCCAGAGACAGAAGGCAGTGAATTAAATGCCAAGGAAGCTTATCAGATGATAAGCGGAGCAATTGATAATGAGGCGGCAGATGTAGATCTGGGAAGTAATCCAAAGGCATATAAGAAAGCAGATGTGACGAAAGAAAGTTCAGAACTTCAGAATATGGTAAATACATATAATAACCTGACAAAAGCAAATATCACATATACATTTGGAGATGAAACGGTAACACTTGACGGGAATACCATCAAAAACTGGCTGCAGTTTGACGAGAAAGGGCAGCTGCTTCCGGATGATGGAGCCTTCAGGCAGCATGTAGTGGATTATGTGGCACAGCTTGCAGCAGATCATGATACAGTTGGCACTGAAAGACAATTTGAGACCACAAGCGGAAGGATTGTGTATGTATATGGCTCAGCCTATGGATGGAAGATTGATCAGGACAAGGAAGCAGCACAGCTCATGCAGGAAATTCAATCAGGAACCCAGACAACCAGGGAACCGGTATATTCTATGAGAGCAAATGCACATGGGATCAATGATCTCGGAGATACATATATAGAGGTAGATCTTACAGAGCAGTATATGTGGTATTATCAGAATGGAAATATTATTTTTCAATCAGAAATCGTATCCGGACTGCCAAGCGATCCGGATAGAAAAACACCCCCTGGAATATTCACACTGAATTCAAAGAGCAGTCCGTCCGTGCTGCGAGGTGAAATGACAGCAAATGGAACCTATTCTTATGAACAGCCGGTAACGTACTGGATGCCATTCAATGGAGGAATTGGCTTTCATGATGCAGACTGGCAGCCGTACTTTGGTGGTGACAGATATCTTACAGGTGGTTCTCATGGATGCATCAATCTTCCCCCGGAAAATGCCGGACAGCTTTACAGCCTTATTCAGTATGATGTCCCGATAATTTGTTTTTACTAATTCTATATTCAAGATGTACAGGACAGGAGCTAAGTTGTAATGCAGCTGGCTCCTGTTTTTCATTGTCAACAGTATCAGCCTGACGCATGATCACCATTTCGGTAATCCAGAACAAAGCAGGCATGATGTGGAAGTGGCAGAGCGATTGGTAAAAGCTAGCAATCTCTTCCTTTCACAAAGAGTGAAGAAGAGAAGGCACATTAATGGGATTGACGTATCAATACTGGAACCATATAATGGGTACAAAGAAAAATTTATTTATGGAAATAAACACATTGACAGAGCATGCAAAAGTGCTGTGATTAAAGTTTAAAAAGAATCCTTATGAATATCATAAGTAATGCTGTCAAGTATAATAAAGAAAAAGGAGAGATACTGCTCAGCTATTATGAAACACAGGTAGATAACAGGCATATACTGTTTGAGTTTCAATGCAAGGATACAGGAGTTGGAATGAGTAAAGAATTTCAGAACCATATTTTTGAACCATTTACTCAGGAAACAGGCGGTGCAAGATCTGTTTATGGAGGAACAGGTCTTGGTATGCCAATTACAAAAAAACTAATAGAGAAAATGGGCGGTACGATTAAATTTGAAAGCGAGAAAAATGTAGGAACCACATTCATGGTACAGCTCCCATTCCTTATTTTTGCTGATATGAAGCAGGCAGAAAGCCAGGAAGACGATGTATCAATTGAAGGCATGAGAATCCTTTTGGCCGAAGACAATGAATTGAACATGGAAATTGCAGAATTCCTTCTGACAAATGCAGGAGCAGTAATTATAAGGGCTTCAAACGGCAAGGAGGCTGTTGAAGCATTTGCAAAATCAGGTGTTGGTGAGGTCAATGTAATTCTGATGGATATTATGATGCCAGTTATGGATGGCATGGAAGCTACCAGAGAAATACGTACAATGAACAGAAGTGATGCATCTGCTGTTGTGATTATAGCTATGACCGCCAATGCTTTTACAGAAGATAAGACTAAAGCACTGAAGCCTGGAATGGACGATTATCTTACCAAACCACTGGAGTCAGAAAAACTGATTCGTGCCTTAAGTAGATATAAACACAATTAACAGTAACGTTCTTATTAGCTCGATTCAGCCATAGAAACATGGCGTAGTACGAAATATTATGCGTAAATTTATAAAATGGAACAGTAATTCAGACAAAGAGGGGGCATATCAATTGGACAATGATATGCCCCTCTTCCGATGTTTGTTAACTGATGCATTTTGTTTATATATTCCCTTATTTTGTACATGGATTCTTTTATATGGAAGGTTTATAGTGAATGAAAACTATATGAGTTTCCTTTTTTGCTGTTACAAATCGGTTACAACTGCAATATAGAATTTAATGTATAATTAACCTGTGAAAAGATATTTATAAAAACATGTGAGGTGACAAACTATGAAGGCAAGAATTCTTGTGATAGAAGACGAAATGTCAATCAATGACCTGCTGTGTATGAATCTGGAGATTGCAGGGTATGAAACAGTAGGATATCTGGATGGAAATGAGGCATATGAAGCAATTATTCAAGATCATGCGTTTCAGTGTGCACTTGTAGATATCATGCTTCCCGGAAGAGACGGCTATAGCCTGTTACCGAAACTGAAGCAGTATGAAATCCCCGTAATATTTCTTACCGCAAAGGGAGATATCGCGAGCAAGATAAAGGGATTAAAAGACGGTGCGGAAGATTATATTGTAAAACCATTTGAAATGCTGGAAGTGATGGTCCGTCTTGAAAAAGTACTGGAACGTAATGGCACTGTACAAGAACAGATTCAAATTGGTGATGTCATCATTGATACTGCTAGTCGTACTGTTACAAAATTGGGCATGGAAATCTATTTAAAGCCAATGGAATATAACTGCCTCATGGTGTTCGCCAAAAACCCGAATAAAGCACTGACCAGGAATCAGATTCTGCAGGAACTGTGGAATGAAGAGTTCTGCGGAGAAACAAGAACTGTGGATGCACATGTGGGTCGTATCAGGAAAAAACTTGGCTGGCAGGATAAGATTAAAACAATTCCCAGAATCGGTTACAGACTTGAGGTGGATTTATGAAACTCTTAATAAAGATCTTTTCTCAGACTACATGTATCATTCTGTTGGTATCGTCAGGGATCTTTCTCTATACCACTTATTGTTGGAAAAATCAGAGTATACAGAATATCAACAGTTATGAAAGCAGTATATTCAGAACAAATATCTTACAGTTTGAAAATAAAACAAGCCTTTCTGAAAATCAGAAACAGAATGCCGACAACGAAATGCGCCCCCAAATAGTTACTTATGCTTTTCGGCAGGTTTTTCATGACAGCGCGGTTTTATATCTTGATGGAAAAATGACCTATAATGGAACTGTTTATGAATTCGATGTAAAAAAGTTAAGAGAATTATGTGCAAGTAAGGCAAACATGGTGGATCATGGCAGCAACAGTGACGGTCATGGCCCTATGATCAGTCAGATAAATGGAAGGACACTTTTGTTATTTTACTATGGCAATGTAAATATGGGATATCAGATTGTTACTTATAAAGATATAACAGATGTAATAGAAAAAAGTCATCTGCTGTTTTTTCAGACGGGTGGATTTACTTTATCTTTGATCGTGGTGATGGGAATTATCCTTTATTTGAGCCTTCGAAAAATCACAGCACCGCTTACAAGCCTAAGAGAAGCTACGCTTCTTGTTTCTGAAGGTATTTATGATTTTAAAGTACCGTCAGAGGGAAATACAGAACTTGCGCAGATAGGTGCAACCTTTAATTTTATGACAGGTAAAATAAAAGAACAAATTGAAAGTCTTTCTAACATAAACCGGACACAAAAACAGCTTATTGGAAGTCTGGCTCATGAGCTGAAGACCCCAATGACTGCAATCATAGGCTATGCAGATACATTGCTTACTGTGCGCCTAACCCCGGAAAGGCAGGAGAAGGCTCTGATTTATATTGAAAATGAATGTCGCAGGCTGTCAAGACTTTCTATGAAAATGCTGGAATTAACCGGACTCTACGAAGCTTCGGAAGACTCATTCAATCCAGCTGAAATACAGGTGGATAATTTCCTGAAAGAAGTAAAAGAACTCATTGATTGCAGGCTTCAAGAAAAAAACATCTCTCTTGATGTATTTTGTGAACCAAAAGAATTGGTAAAGAAGTTTGATCAGGACTTAATGATAAGTGTAGTGACAAATCTAATTGATAATGCAGTCAAAGCTTCCAGGAAAGAATCTAAAATTGTGCTTGAGGCAACCCCAGACCATCTGATGGTTCAGGATTTTGGAAAGGGAATACCGAAAGAGGATCTGGAAATGGTGACGGAACCATTTTATATGGTAGACAAATCTCGTTCCAGGGCAAAAGGAAGTGTAGGGCTCGGTCTTTCTTTATGTCAGAAAATTATAGAACTGCACGATTTCCAACTGAAGATTGAAAGCAATCCGGGAAAAGGAACTACCGTCTCTGTTTTCTGGTGATTACACTAACGTTTACATATCAGTTACAAATCGCGAAAGATTTGGTGTAATGCTCGATGATATACTTATAACAACCTTAGAAAGGAGATATTACCAGAAATGAGAAAAAACATAAAAAAGTTTGCAGGAATAGTGCTTTGTATTGGAATGTTTACAGGATGCGCACAGACCCCGGATTCTTCTTTGGTAAAGCCGAAGGGGAGCAAAGCTGTAGATGCTTATACGGAAGCGGATGATGTTAGCGGTTCTAAAGGAGAAGCATCTGAAAGCAAGAACGATGACGGTTCAGAGTCAAAGACAACCATCAGGAATCTCATCGATGCTCCTCAAAATTATAAAAGCCATGTGGAAGATGACAGTGCCAAACTCGTGGTAAATACAGATGCAAGTGTAGAAATTCCGGAAGTGGAAAAGATATCTGCTATTTCTGTCACCGCGGCAGAAGTTACCCAGGAGCTTCTAGACCGTATTACAAACGCATTCTTCTCAGAGGCAAAACTTTATACCATGGATAGTTATTATGTGAAGACAAAGGATGAAATTAAAAAAACTCTGGATGAACTAAAAGAAGACGTTGCAAACGGAAACCTGGATCCGTATAACTATGGAACAGATGATGATGGGAATTATGTCTATGATATCTATGAAGATATTGAGACATGGGAACAGGAATACGAAACTGCTCCGGAAAAGAAAACCCTGACAGAGGCAAAACCTGTTGCCGGAAATTTTTTCGATTGTATTGCACAAATGCCAGACGATTCACAATACTACTATATGATATCTTCCGATGGCTCCGATACCTTGTCAGTCAAGATCAAGAAAGCAGCAAACAAGGGCGGGGAAAAAATACCGGAGGATGCAATGTGGTGTGATTACGGATATTCTGAAGAGGAAGAAAAACCCACAGAAGAATCTATCGGGCTGTCCCTGGATGAAGCAAAAAAACTTGTAAAGGAAAAAGTTGAAAAAATGGGCATCACAGATTTACAGTTTTCTAACTGGAATTACGCGGTGTGCAAAAGTTTTGAAGGCGATAATAGTTCAGGTAATTTTGGAAATGGATATAGAATTGATTATGCACGTACCATAAATGGTGTGCCGGTAACTCAGACAGTTGCAGACGGTGGGGCATTGGAAGATATGGACAGCACAATGGAAACATGGTCTTATGAAAGTCTCTGTTTCTATGTCGATAAAGATGGCATAGAAAGCATGACTTATTCAAATCCCTACACAATTGGTAACATAAAGACAGAGAATTTAAATCTTCTTTCATTCAGCGAGGTTATGAAAATTTATGAAAAAATGATGGTGGTAACAAACGCTGATAATATGCAATATGAAAATTCCAGGGTCTATAATATTGATCGGATCGTTCTTGGTTATGCCAGAATATATGAGCCGTCTACTGACGCACACACAGGTATTTTGATCCCCGTCTGGGATTTTTTCGGCAGCATGACTTCAGAAAGTGAATATAACGGAGAAACAGAATCAAATACCAGTAAAGATCCGAATGAAAGTTTCCTTACCATTAATGCCGTGGATGGCAGTATCATAGACCGGAATCTGGGTTACTGACATGAGACAGGTATTTGGAATTGTAAGGTACAATTTCTTCGGATTTTTACGCAATCCCAAAGTTATTTTTATATTTCTGTTAGAATTTGTACTTAGTTTCCTGCTTACAGGCAGAATCATGGTTGTAATGGAGACCTACGATACACCGGTACAGGCCATTGAACCATTTATCTGGACATTTGGGGATGGGATAGCAGTACTGTCCAGTTCGCTGCTCTTGCTTCTTATGTTTTCTGACCTGCCGAAGATGACACCTATTACTCCATACCAGCTGACCCGGACAACCAAGAGGAAATGGCTTTTAGGTCAATTCATTTATGTTATTCTTGTAACTGTTTTATATACGGTTTTGATGCTGCTGTTTACGGCCGTGCTGTGTATGAAAAAGAGTTATCCAGGTAACCTGTGGAGCGAAACTGCGGCCATGCTTGGTTATTCAGAATTAGGAAAAAACCTGCAGGTCCCTTCTACAGTAAGGGTCATGGAAAGTATCTCACCCTATGGCTGTATGCTGCAGGTTTTCTTCCTTCTGTTTTGTTATTCGCTGACCTTAAGCTTTGTAATCCTTGTAGGAAATCTCTATAAAGGGAAGACTAAGGGGATGATTTTTGGCCTTCTTTACAGTGTCTTTGGTTTTTTATTGGACCCGAAAGTACTGGCTGCAATTTTACATAAAGAAAAATACGAAATGTATCAGGTAAATGTATTAATCTGCTGGATCAGTCCTCTGAACCAGGCAGTATACGGAAAACATAACTTGGGTTATGACCCATTGCTCCCGAAAATCTCGCATTCCTATATGTTTTTTCTGGGTATTTTAGTTCTTCTTGCAGTTTTTGCAATTAACCGGATGAAAAAATATACCTTTGAATTTCTTGGAGAAAAGACATGATCGGAAGGGGGAAAACCTATGTGGGGTGAAACAAAACGTATGTTTTTTAATAAGAATTTTCTGGCAGCATGGCTGATAGCCTGCATTTCCATAGCCATTGGACAGACTTATCCCAGCTTAAAAAAAGCACTGACATGTGGTACTTTTATCAGTATACTGGAAGGTTCCTTAAAAAGTCAGGCAGTATCTTTTGCCATTCCGGTAGCAGCCGTATTGCCATGGAGTGATTCCATTCTACAAGAATATAAAAGTGGATTTTTAAAGGAGATACTTCCCAGAACGACTCGCAGACAGTATATCGAAGGTAAAGTCTTTTCCATTATGGTATCTGGTTTTATGGTCTGGACGTTATCTATACTAACGGTACTTTTTATCAATTTTATTGTGTTCTATCCGCTGGAGATAAAGGGTGCTATTCAGAAAGAAGCACTTCTGGAATTACTCATGAAGGCATTTCGGACAGGACTTATCGGAAGTATCATAAGTACTTTCGGTGGAAGCTGCGGGATTTTATGGGATTCTGCTTACATGGCATATGGAATCCCTTTTGTAAGCTTTTATTTCGGAATTATCCTTCATGACCGCTATTTTAAGAATCAGATATGGTTTTATCCAGTAGAATGGATACTGGCTGATGAAAATTGGGGACCGGACAAAATAGGAGTTTGGCTATTTCTACTGTTGTTTTTATTAGTAATGCTGGGAATTCTGGGAGGTGTTTTATATGGAAGATTGGAAGAAATCTGAAGGGACATTTAATCTGGCCTGTGATCTGGAAAGAGCAAGTGGAATGATGCAGAACACCTGCGTAAAAATAGAACACGTGACCAAACGTTTCGGTGAAGACATGGTGTTACAGGAAGTAAATCTTTCCCTGAAAACAGGGAACGTCTATGGGATTGTTGGAAATAACGGTTCCGGAAAGACCGTTCTTATGAAATGCATCTGTGGGTTTCTCCCTGTAACTACGGGCACTATTTTTGTATTTGGAAAAAAAATAGGCCATGATGTGGATTTTCCTGAAAGTCTTGGAGTTATTATCGAGACTCCCGGTTTTCTTACACAATATACGGGCTTTAAAAATCTGGAGATCCTGGCAGACATGAATGGCCGGATTTCGAAGGCCGATATCCGCATAGTCTTAAAAAGGGTAGGATTGGATCCGGACATGAAGAAACCAGTCGGAAAATATTCCCTTGGAATGCGTCAACGCCTTGGTATTGCACAGGCCATTATGGAAGATCCTCTGTTTTTGATCCTGGATGAGCCGTTTAATGGACTGGATAAACATGGCGTGGAAGAAATAAGAGAACTGCTGCTGGATTTAAAAGCAGCAGGAAAAACCATTTTGCTGGCAAGCCATAATGAAGAGGACATCAGAATCTTATGTGACCACGTATATGAAATGGATGGAGGAATCTTAAGAGAAAGGACTGCCTGATAATGAGAAATTTATTTGTAAAAACGGCATTAGTATTGTGTACGACAATAATATTTCTTCCAGCTACCGTTTTTGCCACAGAGCCTCAAAACACGGAGATTACATCTGCTGAAGAAGGATTTACGGACTCAGATCCGTCCGTATCTTATGAGAATGACAACTCGTTAACCCTTGATGAAAAAGAGGATGATTCTACGAGTACCGAACCTCCGGCAGAGGATGAAAAGACTCCTGATAAAGCTGATACCGATAAAGAAAATCCGGATCCGGATATTTTTACATCAGGAGATGACTTTGGTGATGGTTCTAAATCGAATCCTTTTCATGTTGTAATAGACAGTGATAATCCGGAAGACGGTGGCGCCCCGCAGATAACAGATCCGGTTATAGACAACGGAGGGTATTCGGGCGGTGGGGGAGGAGGTAATTCAACATCAGACTCATCAAGTGAAAAAATATTACATAAACCGCAGGTATTATTAGAAGACAGCAATCTTTCAGGTGGACGATTGGAGGCTGGTTCTACAACAGAAATGTCGCTGACATTTCGAAATAAAAGCTGCAGTCAAAATGTATTTGGTTTAAAAATTTCCCTTTCTACAGAGAACAAAGGAATTGAATTTGAGAAAAACTCTTTTTATGTACAAGTCCTGGCTCCTGGTGAAGCAATTACTTTGGAACAGATGATTACTATAACAGAAAACTGTGATCCTGGCCAGGCTGTCATTACTTTTTCTCTGGATTATGAAGATTCGAAAGCAACGGCAACTACTGGTACAGAATTACTGTCTTTTCAGATCATACAACCGGTTCGTGTTAAGCTGGAAGCTTCAGATATTCCATCTGTTTTATACACTATGGATACAGTAGAGATCCCGGTAAAAGCAATGAATCTCGGAAGAGACAAAATATACAATGCAAGTGTCAGCTTAAAGGCTGATGAATTAAGCTCAAACGATACTGCATTCTTAGGGACCATAGAGGCCGGAGATTTATCCCAGGGAAGTCTTCGCATATATGTAAAAGGAAAAACAGGAAAATGTGCAGGTCAATTAATTCTTACGTATGAGGATGCAGATGGCAAATCATACGAGGAAGAAATGAAATTTGATTCTGAAATCAAAGAAACCCAGATAAAATCTTTAAAGGTTGAAGATGACCAGGAGAAAACCAATAACTGGTGGTATTCCATAGCTGCAGTTGTTGCAGTACTGCTTATTTCCATAATCCTGATTCTGGTCAGAAAGCTTCATAAGAAAAATATCCTTCTTGAAGAAGCGAGAAAGGCGGCTTCTCATTGAAAAGAAAAAAAATAGACAGCTTTACCTTATTTGTCATACTTCTGCTGGCATTGATACTTACATTATTAGGAATGCTGCTGGCAGGCATGAAAGAAGAAAAACGGCAATTTACTGTGCTGCTCCCACTTGGAGATCTGGCTTATGATGAAGATTTTTTGCAGAAAGCGAAGAAGATAAAAGGTATAAAAGAAATCTGGCCAGTCATAGAAGTCCCGGTTGTCATCAAAATTGAAGATTATACGGAAACAACGACTTTTTCAGGAATTGATATGAATGCGTTTGGAAAAAATCCAACTCAGAATGAACTGGGGAAGATGCCGTTGTTATTGCTGGGAAATGGTTCCCTACGGGATATGAAAGACTATAATAATCATGCCATTTCAAAAAAACAACAGGAAAAATTTTTAGAGATGGGTGAAAACCTGAATATTTTTTATTCCCTGGATGAAAAAGAGAAGGATACTTCCAAAGCCACGGATGATCTTACCACTTTATCCGGCAATTCCGCAAGAGGACCGCAAACCTCATATATGCCCTGTAAAGCCACTGTAGTAACAGAAGGCAACGAAATCTACATACCCATTTCCCAGGCACAGGATCTCTGCAGAGAAATAGGAGAGCCTTCTGAAATCAGTAAAGTATATTTAAAAATAAATGGAAAAAATAACCTGGAGAACGCAAAGAAAATACTTTCAGGAATTTAGCATAATATATAGCAAGAATTCTCCTTCCTATGCAATGAACAGAGATTTCGCTTTTAAGCTATAAATGAGCAAGTTCGTGATTTTGCATAAAAAAGACACCTTAAATCGTTTGTGTTGTACAATGAAAGTAAACAAACATTGCAACATTTACGAAAGAAGGTGTCCATCGCAAATACTATACGTCATTCTACATTCACACCAGTTTAAGAAATGAAATTTATGCAGATCTTTTTTGAACAGAGTGATCGGTCATCTCATGAGTATCCTGATCAGTATCTTTATCTCAGGTTACCATGGAAAGACTACCGACTTTGCATAAAACAGTTCCTGCCATAGAACTACCATCGCACATTTCCTCAATTCCGGGAAATGGGATGATACCCTACTGGAAAATGCTTTGAAATCCTCTATAGTTGAAATTATTTATTCAGAAGCACAGCGCACCGGAAAGCCTGTTTTTTGTATTGTGGATGATACCATAGCTTCAAAGACAAAGCCTTCGTCACAGGCTCTGCATCCAATTGAAGATGCGTATTTTCATCAGTCCCATTTAAAGGGAAAACAGGATTATGGTCATCAGGCGGTTGCTGTTATGCTTTCGTGCAATGGCATTGTCCTAAACTACGCTTTTGTACTGTACAATAAATCCATTTCCAAGATTGATATTGTGCAGAGCATTGCAAAGGAACTGCCAGAACCTCCAGTCATGTCGTATTTCCTTTGTGACTGCTGGTATGTTTCTGAAAGATCGGAAGAGCGTCGT
>OLDL01000467.1_pt1 | contig 11148 bp, 7 predicted proteins | sample 1608631 | NCBI WGS metagenome assembly OLDL01 (sample SAMN02674964, study PRJEB24791) | human gut metagenome, SKBSTL008 | isolation source: stool | host: Homo sapiens | place: USA
GCAATAGCATCTACGGATTCCAGTTCCAGTTCCGTCATCTTCACAATCTCATCTAACATCGGAAGCAAAGTCTGAGAATGTGTTTTCTTATAATTTACAGTATACTCAGCCAGTAATGTATCATCTTCCACAACTGCTACAGATGCAACAATTCCTGAGCTGTCCAAAGCTAAAATTTTCATTTCTACCTCCTAACTGTTCTCCGGACCAATCACTGTAATCCTTCTATAATCAAAGCCTTTCTCTAGATCTTTCTCTATGGTTACTTTGATCAGCTTTTCCGGAAGGATTTCTTCAATCAGATCAGCCCATTCGATCAGACAGATTCCCTGTCCGAAGAAATAATCGTCATATCCGATTTCTTCCATTTCCTCAATGTCACCGATACGGTAAACATCAAAATGATATAAAGGAAGACGTCCGCTTTCGTATTCCTGAATGATCGTGAATGTCGGGCTGCAGATAGGCTCTGTGATTCCAAGCCCTGCCGCAACTCCCTGGGTAAATACGGTTTTTCCAACTCCAAGATCACCTGTCAGAGTATAAATCTGACCCGGTTTCGCATTCTCTCCGATCTTCTTTCCCACCTCAAATGTTTCCTGTGGTGTTTTTGTCTCTATAATCATCTTTTCCACCTTTTTCTTGCAGAATTGTTCTTTGCATATTATAATAGAGCGAACAGCGAAATACAATACTTTTTGAAAAGGAGACTTGAAACTATGGCAAATCCGATAGTTACAATTACCATGGATAATGGCGATGTGATGAAAGCAGAATTATATCCTGAGATTGCACCGAATACAGTTAATAACTTTATCAGTCTTGTAAAAAAAGGCTTCTATGACGGACTTATTTTCCATCGTGTGATCAACGGTTTCATGATCCAGGGAGGATGCCCGGACGGAACAGGTATGGGCGGTCCGGGATACAGCATTAAGGGTGAATTCACTCAGAACAGATTTAAAAATGATCTGAAACATACTGCAGGTGTTCTTTCCATGGCACGCGCCATGCATCCAAACTCAGCAGGAAGCCAGTTCTTTATCATGCACAAAGATGCTCCGCATCTTGACGGTGCTTATGCTGCATTCGGCAAGATCACTGAAGGAATGGATGTTGTAAACCGTATTGCAGAAGAAGATACCGATTACAGCGACCGTCCGCTTGACGAGCAGAAAATCAAATCCATGACAGTAGAAACTTTCGGTGTTGATTATCCGGAACCGGAGAAATGCTGATTCGCTGACTGTTTATGCCCCATGCAGTTTTCAGGCTGCATGGGGCATATTTTATCAGTCCGTAAATACTTTCACTTCACCGTCAATCACTGAATAGTAAAGATCTTTCTCTTTCTTCATCTTCGCTCTTCCATTTGTTCCCTCGGTGATTGCTTTTTCTACAAATGCAATCTGATCCGCCGGAACCAGCAAATGCAGAACTACCCTGTCAGTGTATTCAGAATCAAGGATCGGTAATTTCTGTTCTCCGGCAATATACTGGATCTTGCCTATCCCGGTATAATCCGTAACTACTTCCATAGAAATTCCGTAGGTTTTCTCAATCACTGTGCTGGCGGCAAGACCTTCCTGCAGACTCCTGGAATATGCTCTGACAAGACCTCCTGTTCCAAGAAGTATCCCTCCAAAATATCTGGTAACTACTGCTGCCACATTATAAATATCTTCCCCCAGGATTACATCCAGCATTGGTCTTCCCGCAGTGCCTGACGGCTCACCATCGTCACTGCATCTGGTATATTCCCTGTTCTTTCCCACCGAATATACATAGCAGTTATGTCTGGCATCCCAATATTTCTTCTTCATTTCCTCTATAAAGGCCAGTGCCTCCTCTTCGGTCTGTACAGGACGCACTGTAGCAATAAATCTGGATTTCTTTTCCACGATCTCGCCTTCCCCGCCCTCGTAAACTGTCTTATATTTCTCAAGCATGTCTCATACTCCTCTTTCCGTTCTCTTATTGACTCAGTGTACCATGAATTACAAAAATGTGCCAGCACAGTGTATACTAATCCTGTAAAAAAACACAATAACCATTAAAAAGATCCAAAAGCAATTGTGAATTTTTATTTTTCTGCTTTATTTACTTATTCTTATTTGATATAATAGAACGGATTATAAAGGAGGTTTAACATGAACTACGGTAAAAAGTCGACTGCAAAGAAACGGACGGCACTGATTTCCCGTTCTTCCATGATGGGAAAGCGCGCCAGAGTTTCTTTCATCAGAGTCCTGTTCGTATCACTGATAGCACTCTGCATCGCAGTAACCTGTCTGGGTGTGGGGTCATTCAGGGGTGTAATTGATACTGCTCCTGATGTTGATGATATTGATATTATGCCACTGGGCTATGCAACCTTTCTCTACGATGATGCAGGGAATCAGATCCGTAAACTGGCTGCTCCGGATTCCAACCGACTGCCTGTCACTCTCGATCAGATACCTGTTGATCTGCAGCATGCAGTTGTCGCAATTGAGGATGAACGTTTCTATGAACATAACGGTATTGACGTAAAAGGTATTCTTCGTGCCGGAATGAAAGCTCTCACTACCGGAGATTTCTCAGAAGGTGCCAGTACGATCACACAGCAGCTTCTTAAGAATAACGTATTTACCAACTGGACCAGTGAATCTACTCAGCTGGAAAGATTTACGCGAAAAATCCAGGAACAGTACCTTGCTGTCCAGGTTGAGAAAAAAACTGATAAAGACACCATTCTTGAGAATTACCTGAACACAATTAACCTGGGTGCCGGTTCCTACGGTGTACAGGCTGCCGCACGACAGTATTTTGACAAGGATGTATGGGATCTGAATCTTTCTGAATGTGCAACTCTGGCAGGTATCACACAGAACCCGACGAAATTTAACCCGATCATCAATCCTGACAGCAACAGGAAGAGACGCAAGGAAGTTCTCCAGCATATGCTGGATCAGAACTATATTACTCAGGATCAGTATGATGAAGCTCTTGCAGATGATGTTTATTCCCGTATCCAGGCCGCTCAGGAAAAGAACTCCAGCACTGAGAATACTGTTTACACATATTTTGAAGATGAACTGACAGATCAGATCATCAACGACCTGATGAATATCAAAGGTTACACCAAAAAACAGGCAACCAATCTTCTCTACAGCGGCGGACTTAAAGTATATACAACACAGGATTCCAAGATCCAGAATATCCTGGATGAGGAATATGCAGATCCTTCCAATTATCCGGACACTGTCCAGTATGAACTTGACTATGCCCTGACGGTTACCGATCCTGATGGAAATCAGGTAAACTACAGTAAGGAAATGCTGCAGCTTTATTTTCAGAATGAGGATCCCGATTTCGATCTTCTGTTCGATTCCCCGGAAGATGGACAGACTTATGTAGACAAATATAAGGCAAGCATACTCGCCAACGGAAGTAAAGTTCTTGCAGAGCGTGTCAATTTCGCACCTCAGCCACAGTCTTCCATGAGTGTGATCGACCAGCATACCGGCTATGTAAAAGCTCTGATCGGTGGTCGTGGAGAGAAAACGGCAAGTCTTACACTGAACCGGGCAACGGACACTACCAGACAGCCTGGTTCTACCTTTAAGATCGTGTCCACTTATGCACCTGCTTTAAATGAAAAAGGCATGACTCTTGCAACAACATTTGAAGACGAACCTTATGAATATCCGGATGGTTCCCCTGTAAACAACGCAACCCGTTCTTACAACGGAACAACCACGATCCGTACTGCGATCCAGAATTCCATTAACGTTGTAGCCGTCAAGTGTCTGGAAAAAGTAACTCCTGAGCTTGGATTGAAATATCTGGACAACTTTGGTTTTACAACCCTTGCTCATGGAACAGAGGCTGACAAAGATGCCAATGGTAATGTATGGAGCGATGCAAACCTTGCCACTGCGCTTGGCGGCATCACCCGCGGTGTCACAAATGTTGAACTGTGTGCATCCTATGCAGCCATCGCAAACGGTGGAAACTACATCAAACCGATTTATTATACAAAAATCCTGGATCACAACGGAAACGTCCTGATCGAGAATACTGCTGCCGAACGTTCCGTAATCAAAGAAAGTACTGCTTTTCTTCTCACCAGTGCAATGGAGGATGTTGTAAAACAGGGTACAGGTACAGCCTGCCAGCTTGACAATATGCCTGTTGCCGGAAAAACAGGTACAACCGAAGCCTATAACGACTTGTGGTTTGTGGGTTATACACCATATTATACATGCGCAGTATGGTCCGGTTATGACAACAATGAGAAATTACCTGATTATGCGCGTAACTTCCACAAAGCTTTATGGAAAAAGGTTATGACTCGTATCCATGAGGGACTTCCTTCCAAAGAATTCGAGAAGCCTGCAAGTGTAGAAAAGTTAAGTGTCTGCGAGGAAACCGGACTTCTTCCAAGAGCCGGCTGTCCGGTGATCACTGAATACTTTGACGTAGGTACCATGCCTACTGAATACTGTGACCAGCATTTCTATGACAGTGATGATTATGACTATAATTATGATACAGATTCCTCTGATCAGACTGACAACACCACTGACACTGATAACAGCGAAAACTCTGATAATGGAGATACCGACAACAGTGGTGACAGTAACAATACTGATGACAACGGTAACAGCGGTGACGATGGTACTGATAATACCGGCGGAAGCGATGACAACGGTGACGGTAACGAGGATGATTCCTCTTATCAGGTCGACTATTATTAATACAAAAATACCGGTACAGGAGCACCTCCGAATGATGTTCCTGTACTGCAAAAAATCCACAGTCCTGTCAACTCAGGACTGTGGATTTTTTATATATTTTCAAAATTGATTCTCAGATATTATACTTCTTTAATAACCATACGCGCAGATCCGTAAATACCTGCATCATTTCCGAGAGTTGCAAGAATGATCGGTGTTTTCTTGCATGCTGTAAAAGCATATTTCTCATAGTATTTCTGAATACAGTCGATCAATGGCTGTCCGGCTTTGGAAACACCACCGCCGATAACGATGGCTTCCGGATCTGTCACACATGCAAACATGGCAAGTGTTCCGCCAAGCATTTCTCCTACCTGTGCCATAACATCGCAGGCTACTTTGTCGCCCTCTTTAAAAGCATCCAGAACATTCTTTGCTGAAAGTTTTGTAAATTTGCGAAGAACAGTCTGCTCATCTGTAGCAGCCAGAGTTCTCTGTGCCACGCGAACGATACCTGTTGCAGACGCATACTGCTCCAGACATCCACAGTTACCACAGTTGCAGGCTTCCTTTTCTTCATGGTCAACTGCTGCATGACCGATTTCTCCACCTGCACCATGAGCACCGCCAACAATTTTTCCATCAACGATGATTCCACCGCCGACACCTGTTCCAAGAGTTACAAGAATAACGTTCTTAGCTCCTGCTGCTGCGCCTTTCCATGCTTCGCCAAGTGCTGCTACATTGGCATCGTTTCCTGCTTTGGACGGAAGTCCTGTCAGTTCTGTCAGTTCCTTAGTAACTTCTTTAAAGCCCCAGAAAAGGTTTACCGCACATGGCACTTCCCCTCTCTCGTTAACAGGTCCCGGTACCCCGATTCCCACACCGTCGATTTCTTCTTTATCCAGCTTACGCTCTGCGATCTTGTCAAGGATTGTCTTTGCAATATCCGGCAGGATTGCTTCTCCACTGTTCTCCTTACGTGTAGGAATTTCCCATTTCTCAACTAAGACTCCGTCTGTCTGAAAGAGTCCACATTTTACAGATGTACCACCAACGTCAATTCCAAAACAATACTTTCCCATAATATCTGATATCCTCCAAATTACTTTAAATTATTTTTCTTCACGTTTCTTTGCAAGGTTTGCCTGAACACGTTTGTACAGCTCTTCCGCTGCATTGTATCCCATCTTCTTCTGTCTGTGGTTAACTGCCGCAGATTCAACGATAATAGCCAGATTACGTCCCGGACGGATAGGCAGAGAATGGCATACAATCTTATTTCCAAGATACTCTGTATATTCCTCATGCAGGCCGAGACGGTCATATTCTTTGTCTCTGTCCCACTCTTCCAGTTTGATAACCAGATCCACAGACTGTGTATCCTTAACGCTCTCAACACCAAACAGAGTTTTGACATCGATAATACCAATACCACGAAGTTCAATGAAATGTCTTGTGATATCCGGTGCCGAACCCACCAGCGTCACATCACTGACTTTACGAAGTTCTACAACATCATCACTGACAAGACGATGTCCTCGTTTGATCAGTTCCAGCGCAGCCTCACTCTTGCCAATTCCGCTCTCACCTGTGATCAGGACACCTTCACCATATACGTCCACAAGCACACCATGGATGGAAATACATGGTGCCAGCTGTACACCCAGCCAGCGGATAATCTCAGCCATAAAACTGGAAGTTGTACGTTCTGTCACGAAAGTCGGAACATTATATTTAACTGCCAGATCGATCATATCCTGTGATGGTCTTGTCATTGTACTGAAAATTACACAGGGAATCTTGCTGGAAATAAATCTTTCATATTTAAATTTCCGTTCCTCATCACTGAGCTGCATCAGATAAGTATACTCTACATATCCGATGATCTGTACCCGTTCATTTGCAAAATGCTCCAGATATCCTGTCAGCTGCAATGCCGGTCTGTTGATCTCCGCTGTCTTGATCACAATCTCAGACAGATCAATTTCAGGAGTCAGGTTGTGAAGTCCCAGTTCCTGAACTAATTTTGTCAACTGTACACCCTTCATTTATTTCTCCTTTTCAGTTCAAAATCTGAAAGCCCGGTCTGTCCGCTATCTCAAAACCTGCTCATACAGACATAACTCATTTATAGCTGTCGTCCGAAACTTTCATAGTAAATTTCACGTCTTTTTTATTATATCACATCACTATATACAACTTCAATTACAAAAAGCGAGAGTCTTTGGGTAATATGTAGAAGAACCCAGGAATATTTTTACATATTTTATATTTTTTTCTCACCAGTGTGCCGACAAGTTGATTCTTGAAACAATCAACTTGTCGGTACACTAGCTCCATGAAAAAATTCATAGACTTTCTGTGCACTTCCTGCATTCATGCTTTCTGTCTCTGTAAGTTCTTCCAGTGATGCATCTCTGATATTCTCAACAGACTTAAATTTCCGCATCAATGCTTTCCGCCTGGTTTCACCGATACCAGGGATATCATCCAACAGGGAATGCACCTGTTCTTTACTTCTCAGAGATCGGTGAAATTCAATGGCAAAACGGTGCGCCTCATCCTGGATTCTGGTGATCAGGCGGAAGCCTTCACTGTCTGTATCAATGGGAATTTCAAGATTATTGTAATACAGTCCTCTGGTTCTGTGATGGTCATCCTTGACCATACCACAGACAGGAATCTCTATTCCCAGAATTTCCAGGACTTTTAACGCAATATTCACCTGCCCTCTTCCACCATCCATCAGGATCAGATCCGGCATAATAGAAAAGCTGTCAAACTCATCTTTTCCCTCATGAGTAAATCGTCTGGTAAGTACTTCTTCCATACTTGCATAGTCGTTCGGTCCCTGCACCCACTTTATCTTAAATTTGCGGTAATCACTGCGCTTTGGCTTTCCTTTCTCATAGACAACCATGGAACCTACAGATTCAAAACCACTGATATTGGAAATATCATAAGCCTCCATACGCCTGATTCCCGACAGTCCAAGCCACTCTTCCACTTCATGAACTGCTCCGATGGTTCTTCCTTCTTCACGTTTGATACGCTCTCTGTCTTTATCCAGAACCATTTTTGCATTCTCTTCTGCCAGCTCTACCAGCTTCTCTTTCGTACCTTTCTTCGGTACCCTGATATAGACTCGCTGCTTTCTTCGATCTGTAAGCCATTCCTCTATGATCTTGGCATCTTCGATTTCTTTTTGCAGCATGATCTCACGTGGGATAAACGGAGTTCCGGCATAAAATTGCTTCATAAAGCTGGATAATACCTGAGCCTTTGTATCGCCACGCGCCACACGCAGATAGAAATGCTCCCGCCCGATCAGTTTGCCTCCCCGGACAAAGAATACCTGTACAACAGCATCCTGCTCCCGCAGATCAAGGCTTTCATCCATGGCAACAGCGATGATATCCTTATCTTCCTCTCCGTAACCTGTAATTTTCTGACGTTCTCCGATCTTCTGGATACTGCGGATCAGATCCCGGTATTCCATGGCATCCTCGAAACGCATTTCTTCGGAAGCTGCCATCATTTTGTCGGTAAGCATATCAATCGTATCCTTAAAGTCTCCATTGAGAAATTTCAGCAGTTCTGCGATATTTTTCTTATATTCTTCTGAACTCACATAGCCCTGGCATGGCGCACTGCACTGTTTCATGTGATAGTACAGACATGGACGGTCCTTCCCACAATCTCTTGGCAGTACACGATTACAGGAGCGCACCTTATAAAGTTTTCGCACAAGCTCGATCACATCTTTTACAGCCCCGGCACTTGTATATGGTCCGAAATATTTCGCCTTGTCTTTCTTCATTCTTCTGGCAAAAAGGACTCTGGGATATTCCTCATTTACTGTGACTTTGATAAACGGATAACTCTTATCATCTTTGAGCATGGTATTATATTTCGGTCTGTGCTCCTTGATCAGATTACACTCAAGCACAAGGGCTTCCAGTTCCGAATCTGTGATAATATACTCAAATCTGGTGATATGGGTAACCATCTGTTCAATCTTTGCGCCCTTATTTCTGCTGCTCTGGAAATATTGACGCACCCTGTTTTTCAGACTGACGGCTTTTCCAACATAGATGATCTCGTCCTTCTCCCCATGCATAATATAAACCCCCGGCTTACCCGGAAGTTTTTTCAGTTCTTCTTCTATCTGAAACATAAACTCTCCTCTATACAAAAAATCCTGCCCTGAATGCTTTTCGTATCCATGAGATATTACAGCGTAATTTCCCGTGGTATGAAAACAGAGCCGGAAATTATTTCATTTCCGACTCTGTTATTGTATCACTGAATCTCTGGCTTATCCAGCGTTACTGTATTCTGTTTTTCCTCCGGAATTACCAGATCATCCAGATTTTCCGGAATCTCGATTCCACGCTCTACCGCATGGAAAATCTTCATAAATTCCTTACCTGTAATGGTTTCCCTGCGGATCAGATAAGCAGCAATCTTATCAAGTGCTTCTCTGTGGCTGCCGATCAGTCTCTTGGCTTCCTCATAAGAATTATGGAGAAGTACCATTACCTCATGGTCAACCTCTGTGGCAGTGTCATCGCCACAGTTTAACACTGTTCTTCCGCTGAGATACTGATTCTCCTGTGTAGCCAGACCCATAAGTCCGAACTTGTCGGACATACCGTACTGTGTGATCATGGCTCTTGCCACCTTGGTAGCCTGCTCAATATCATTGGCAGCACCTGTAGTGACTGTGTCAAAAACGATCTCCTCTGCAGCACGTCCGCCAAGATAGCCTACCAGCATAGCTTCCAGCTCTTTCTTGGTGTTGAGATATTTTTCTTCCTCAGGTACCTGCATAACATAACCAAGTGCTCCCATGGTTCTCGGCACGATCGTTATTTTCTGCACAGGTTCTGCATCTTTCTGTAACGCATTGACAAGCGCATGGCCAACTTCATGATAGGAAACAATTTTTCTTTCCTGCGGGCTTAAGATACGATCTTTCTTCTCTTTACCAACGAGTACAACTTCAACAGATTCCTGAAGATCTTTCTGTGAAACAGCTCTGCGGCCATTTTTGACTGCAAGGATTGCAGCTTCATTGATCATATTGGCAAGATCTGATCCAACTGCTCCTGAAGTTGCAAGCGCGATCTCTTCCAGATTGACTGTCTCATCCATCTTAACATCCTTCGCATGAACCTTAAGAATCTCGACACGACCTTTCAGATCCGGCTTATCTACTATGATACGGCGATCGAAACGTCCCGGTCTCAACAGCGCCGGATCAAGTACCTCCGGACGGTTTGTTGCTGCAAGAACAAGTAGTCCCTTATTCGTATCGAATCCATCCATCTCTGCAAGAAGCTGGTTTAATGTCTGCTCACGCTCGTCATTACCGCCACCGCCAAGTGCGCTGTCACGGCTCTTACCGATTGCATCGATCTCATCGATAAATACAATACATGGAGCCATCTGCTGTGCCTGTTTGAACAGGTCACGCACACGGGAAGCACCTACACCGACATACATCTCTACGAATGCAGATCCTGACAAGGAGAAGAACGGAACCTTCGCCTCTCCTGCAACTGCTTTCGCAAGAAGTGTCTTACCTGTTCCCGGAGGTCCTACAAGAAGTGCTCCCTTCGGAAGTTTTGCACCAATACTTGTATATTTCCCCGGATTGTGAAGGAAATCTACGACCTCCTGCAAAGATTCCTTCGCTTCATCCTGACCTGCTACGTCTTTAAACGTAACACCAGTTGACTTCTCCACATATATTTTGGCATTGCTCTTTCCAATGCCCATCATGCCTCCGCCCTTCGACATCTTCCTTGTGAGAAACACAAGTGCACCTACGAGAAGCGCTGTCGGAAGAACCAATGTCAGCATAACGTTCCAGAACATCATGGTTCCTGTCTTTGGAATCTCCTGTGTGACATCTACATCTGCTTCCCGCAGACGGTCAACCAGCTTGTCGTCATTCATCACACCCGTATAGTAATGCGGTGTAATAGATGAAATGAGTGAATTTGTATTCTCCTTTTTCTTCGGTGTAATCTCAATACTGTCTGAACCGATTACAACCTTTTCCACCTGGCCTGCTTCTACCATATCTAAAAATTTACTATATGAAATCTCTTCCGGATCCTTGCCCGGCATCAACTGATATAATCCTAAGACCAGAAATAATGTGATAATTGTTGTAATAAGAATAATCCCAAATCCTTGCTTATTATTCTTATTATTTCTAGGATTGTTATTCCTGTTTCTATTATTCTGATTATCCATAATCCTCCTCCTGTTTCTTGTCTCTTCTATTATAAGTATCAGCTATCTATAAATCAATAAAAAGATTGTGAAAACTGTTTATCTAAATCTTAAACTTCTATAAATTTATCTTAGACAAATTTTACATTTTGTAGTATACTGTTTTTTTAAGAATAAA
>OLDL01000479.1_pt1 | contig 10967 bp, 5 predicted proteins | sample 1608631 | NCBI WGS metagenome assembly OLDL01 (sample SAMN02674964, study PRJEB24791) | human gut metagenome, SKBSTL008 | isolation source: stool | host: Homo sapiens | place: USA
CCGATCTCGGACATCCCTTGCTCTTTAATTTCTCCACAAACTGATTGACTGCTTCTTTGGTATGTCCGTATACAGAAGTATATGCAACTACGATTCCTTCTTCCTCCGGTGTGTAAGAGGACCAGGTATCATAGAGGCTGATATAATGTCCCAGATTTTCTGTAAGTACCGGACCATGTAACGGACAGATGATCTGAATATCCAGAGTAGCTGCTACTTTCAGAAGTCTCTGTACCTGTGCGCCATATTTACCAACAATACCGATAAAGTATCTTCTTGCTTCATCATCCCAGTTTTCTTCCACATCCAGAGCACCGAACTTACCAAATCCATCTGCTGAAAAAAGAACTTTATCTGTACTGTCATAAGTCACCATAACCTCCGGCCAGTGTACCATTGGTGCAAATACAAAAGTAAGATTGTGGTTTCCCAGGCTCAATGTAGAACCATTCTCTACTTCCAGTTTCTGCCCTTCCAGATCCAGTCCGAAGAAATTCTTGATCATTACAAATGTCTTCGCATTGGCTACTACTGTAGTGCCGGGATATACTTCCAGAAAGTTCGCTACATTTGCTGCATGGTCAGGCTCCATATGCTGAACGATCAGATAGTCCGGCTTACGTCCGCCCAGTGCCTGTTCAAGATTATCCAGCCATTCATGTTTGAAATTGGCATCTACAGTATCCATAACTGCAACTTTGTCATCCAGAATCACATAGGAATTATATGCCATTCCGTTTGGCACTGCATACTGTCCCTCAAACAAATCTACCTGATGGTCATTCACTCCGACATATTTAATGGTATCTGTAATCTTCATATTTCTGCCCTCAATTCTTTCTTTATAGTATATCGTCTGTCCGTTACTATTCAGCAATCTGCTGTCACTCAACGTTAATAAGTTATAGTTGCTATGCATTCTTAATTTGTTTATGTTTTTATATTATACTATTTTAATCTAGTTTTCAAGTCCTTTTGGTAATTTTTTTCATAATGTAGTTATAATCTTATACAATGTCTCCACGCTGTACGGCAGTATTCTCTCATCCAATTGAAATTTCGGATGATGCAGAGGATGATTCTCTCCTGGTATTCCCGCAAGAAATACTGTGAAAAGTCCTCTGGTTTCTCTAAAATATCTGTATGCGTTGTCACCGGAAAGAAACAACTCATCTTCTCCTTCCAGAACAAATTTATCTCCGAATACTTCTGCCCCCACTACCTTTGCTGTCTCTGTAAGTTCCTCATCATTGGCAAACGCATATACCGGATCTTTTGGAAATTCCATACGGATCTGTGTGCCAGTCTGCTTTTCAATTTCCTGCAGATTTCTCTCCAGCTCGTGCTCAAGTGCCATGTAAGTTTCTTCATGAACTGCGCGTATATTTCCGTTTAATACCACATGGTCTGCAATAATATTCGTATATTCACCGCCATGGATCGTACCCATACCCACAATATATTTTCCTGCGTCCGGATGCTGTTTTCCAAAACTTTCATTCAGATCATGAATGGCACTTATCACTTGAGCAGCTGCATAAATTGCATCAATCCCCTTATCCGCTTCACACCAGTGACTGGATTTTCCATGAACATGAATCTGCATACTGTTGATCATGGAAGATGCCTGTCCCTGATGCACTGCCATTCCAAATGTCATGTCCGCTGCGTAATGAAACATCAGAAATGCATCTGCTTTCGGATTCTCTAATGCTCCGGCCTGAAGCATTCTTTTTGCACCTTCACCAATCTCCTCTGCAGGTTCAAAAAGGAACCGGAGTCTGACCGGAAAACTTTCCTGCATTCTTTGCTCTTCTGCCACAATTTTTGCAAGGATCAGTGCTGCTGCCAGGATCATATCGTGACCGCAGGCATGCATACATCCCTGATTTACTGATGCATATGGTAGATTTGTCTGCTCCTGTATGGGCAATGCATCCATCTCCGCCCTGAGTACAACCAGTTTCTCCCTGTTTCTCAGAGATGGAAGTTCCGCAATCAATCCTGTAGGTTCTATCGGCACAATCTCATATCCCAGTTTCTCCAGATATTTCCGGATATATGCAGACGTCTCCACTTCCTGAAGTGCCAGCTCCGGATGTTGATGAAAGTAATGTCTCAATGTGATTAATTCTTCCGTATATTTTTCTATATTCATCTGTTTTCCAACCTTTGTTCTCAGGGATTACCATTTTCATCTTCCGACATACTCAAAACCGCATTCGGACGTTCCAGGCAGAACTTCTGTATCTCTTCCAGAAATCTCTGACCGTATTTCTTTAACTTATTCTTGCCCACACCGGAAACCTCCAGCATTTCTTCTTCATTTGATGGACATTTGATGCACATATCTATCAGCGTCTTATCACTGAACACGATATATGGAGGCATGGCTTCCTCTTTTGCAATTTCCAGACGAAGTTTCCGCAGGGCTTCAAATAAATCGTAACCTGCTGCCGTAAGCGCATCTGTACTGCGTTTTCTGACAGATTTCTGGGGCTTTTTCTTTTTATCCGGTTCTTTTTCCTCGTAAGTACGCATGATCACGTGAGTATTTTCATCTCTTAGCGGAGAAATATCGCCCAATTTCAGCACACTGTAACGTTCCTGTGTCTGATAGAGATATCCCATCTCAGTCATCTGGCTGATCAGTGCCCTGAGTTCTGCCTCACTGTGATCATTCAATGCTCCATAAGATTTATACTTATCTGCTCCAAGCTCCCTCAACCGGGCTCTCTTAGCCCCCAGCAGAGTACCAAGCACAATTGTCAGTCCATACCTTCCTCTCGTCTCAGCCACACAGTTCACTACCCACTTCGCCTCTCTGGTCATATCTGTCTCATGGTATTCTCTGTGACAATTTCCACAATTATCACAGGGACCAAAGGTCTTTTCACCGAAATACTCCAGAATATAATTTCGCAGACATCCTGTTGTTTTACAATATCCTTCCATGATCTGAAGCCTTCGTATATCCCGCTGACGAATGAGAAATTCATCCTCTTCATCCACATCGGAAAAATCTTTGTTATCCAGAAGCATTCGGTCGATCATAACATCCTGTGCAGAAAACAATAGAACGCACTGGGAATTCTCTCCGTCACGCCCTGCACGTCCTGCCTCCTGATAATAATTCTCCATACTCTGCGGCATATTGTAATGGATCACATATCTCACATTGGATTTATCAATCCCCATTCCAAATGCATTTGTTGCAATAATAACAGGAGTTCTGTCATAAATGAAATCATCCTGATTCTTTTTTCTGGTTTCATTATTCAGTCCTGCATGATATCTGGTAACAGCAACTCCTTTTTGGAAAAGCAGTTCAAAAAGATTGTCCACATTTTTTCTTGTAGAGCAGTAAATAATCCCGCTCTCTGTTGGATGTCTGTCTATGTAATCCATCACAAAATCGTCTTTTCGCCGGATATTTTCCACGCTGTAATATAAATTCTTTCTGTCAAACCCGGTGATCACTACTTTCGGATCTTCCAGATTTAAAGTACAGAGAATGTCGTTCTTTACTTCCTCTGTTGCAGTTGCGGTAAAAGCACTGACGATCGGACGACCGGGAAGATTTTTTACAAAGTCTACGATTTTGACATAGCTTGGTCTGAAATCCTGGCCCCACTGTGAAATACAATGTGCCTCATCCACTGTCACCATGGAAATCTCCACCTGTCTGGCAAATTCCAGAAACTCATAATTTTCCAGACGTTCCGGTGCAACATAAATAATTTTGTATCTTCCTCCTGCTGCCAGGTACAACGCCTTGCTAATCTGACTTTCCGACAGTGAAGAATTGATAAATGCGGCATGTATTCCCGCTTCATTCAAAGCCTTTACCTGATCCTGCATCAGTGAGATCAGAGGAGAAATTACAATCGTAATTCCTGACAGCATCAGTGCCGGTACCTGATAACAGATGGATTTTCCGGCTCCTGTCGGCATGATTGCAAGCACATCCCGGTGTTCCAGAATGGACTCCACAACACTCTCCTGCCCTTCTCTGAATGTATCATATCCAAAATAAGTCTTTAAGGTCTGTACTGCCTGTCTGTTCACCTGAAGCCTCCCTCTGCATTTTAATCTATTTTAATCTCTTTTTCAGCTCCTGAATCAGTTCGGAATAGTCTCTGTGCTGCATCTTCGGAAATGCCTTGATGATACGCCCCTGACCGACAACGGTATGATTGGTAATAGAGCTGGACAGTTCCTCAAACTGAGCCTGAAGCTCCGCTCTTTTTATACGAAGCATTTCGATAGATTTTTCTCGCTGTGCGGCAGTTGCATCACGCAGTTCTGCTGCTGCAAGAGTTGCCTGAACCTTTCCTTCTCCCACTTTCTGTGCTGTGCCAATCGTAGTCGTAGCCAGTGTATCACTCAGTTTATCACTTACAATTCTCAAATCTGAGCGAACCTTATCCAGTCTGGTAAGCTTTTTATTCAGTCCCTGGATCACTGCTACCGTCACAATAAAATCTGTCAGATACACAGCATACAAAACTGCTATCACAATCCACTCCCAGGTTGCAGGTGTATGTAACGCATGTGCCTCTACATACTTCTGGAAAACTTTTACTACCATAACGATAGCCAGTCCCCAGATCAGAGAAAACTCCAGGCAAATGTAGCCATGAAAATTAAAGGGTTTATCTGAATAATCCCACCATCTTGCGTGGAAACACACATCCAGCAGCCAGCCTGCAACCAACTCCACCGCAGTTGCCAGAACAATTCCAAACACAAAAATCATTCCATCACTCATCTGACGCCCGCTGCCCTGAATTGTATTGAGCAAAGCAAAAACAGAAAGCACCCCAAATCCATATACCGGGCAGACCGGTCCATTCAGGAAACCTCTGTTTATAACTTTTCCCAACGCTACTGCATGAAAAATAACTTCAACAACCCAGCCGCCAAAAGAATAAATAAGAAAATACAGACATATCTGAAAATACGTCATTCCACAAATCATTCGTTGCTCCTCCTTGCTTTCATCAAACCACTTTTCATATCCCATTATCACAGTTCAAACAGAAAACTTACCCCAGACTGTTTTGTAATGTACTGATCAATTCCTCTATAACAATTGGTTTGGATAGAAATCCATCCATACCACATGCCAGTGCTTTCTTTCTGTCTTCGTCAAAAGCATTGGCAGTCATGGCAAGGATCGTAATTCCCGCCAGTGCCGGATCATCCAGTGAACGGATCTGCTCAGTAGCCTCATATCCGTTCATTACAGGCATCTGCACATCCATAAGCACCAGATCATAATCACCTGGTCTTGAATTCTTAACCTTCTCCACAGCCTCTGCTCCATCTTCCGCTGTATCAACCTGAAAACCATATTCACTAAGGAGTGCTACTGCAATTTCTCTGTTCAGTTCATTATCTTCCACAAGCAGTATTTGCCTGCCTCTGAAATCTGAATCTGCTGCCGGAAGAATATTATCCTCTGCCCCGGCCTGCTTCTGACCGATAGCAGCCATCAGAGTCTCTCTGATATCTGACATAAACATAGGTTTGGCACAGAACGCAGTCACCCCTGCTGCCCTGGCTTCCACTTCAATATCTGACCAGTCGTAAGCAGTCAGGATAATGATTGGCGTATCATCACCAAGACTGCGGATCTGACGGGTAACTTCAATGCCATTCATATCAGGCAGACGCCAGTCAATGATATAAGCGTGGAATGCATCCCCCATTTCCATAGACTGTCGTGCACGGAGAACAGCCTCCTTACCGGAAAGTGTCCATTCCGAACGCATTCCAACCTTTACAAGCATCTTAGTCACACTGTCACAGGTATTGAAATCATCGTCTACTACCAATGCCTTCAGACCTTCCAGTTCTGCGATTTTCTCTATACGGTGGTTCTCAGGCTGAATCCGCAATGGCAGACGGATAATAAATTCAGTACCTTTGCCCTGTTCTGTTTGAACCTCAATGGTTCCGCCCATCATATCCACGATGTTCTTGGTGATAGCCATGCCCAGTCCTGTACCCTGAGTCCTGCTTACAGTGGAAGTCCGCTCTCTCTCAAAAGGAGAAAATATCTTCTGTACAAATTTTTGACTCATGCCGATTCCGTTATCCTTTACCCGGATTTCGTACAGTTCACAGCCTCTCTGTGTACCCGGATACTCTCTCAGCCGGACAGAAACGGTTCCGCCTGCAGGAGTAAACTTGATCGCATTGGACAAAAGATTCAGCAGTACCTGATTCAGCCTGGTCTTGTCACAATAAACATCCTCATTGATAACATCCATGACATCCATGTAAAGCTCCAGCTGTTTCGCATGGATCTGTCCGCTGATAATGGTTTTCAGATCATGAAGAACCTCTGACAGACTGACTTCCGTCTCTTCCAGATGGATTTTCCCGCTCTCAATACGGCTCATATCCAGGATATCATTGATCAGTGAGAGCAGATGATTACTGGAGGAAAGAATCTTACCCAGATAATCCCGAACCCTTTCTTTATCATCAATGTTGCTTACAGCCAGTGTGGTAAAACCAATGATCGCATTCATTGGTGTACGGATATCGTGAGACATATTGGAAAGGAAGGTGCTCTTTGCCTTGTTTGCAGTCTCCGCAGCGCGGACCGCCTCAGAAAGGGCCTGATTCATTTTTCTATCAGAGGTACGATCTGACAGAACCAGGATATATTTCTTTTTTCCGTTTACCTCGCTGCCCATTGCAACGTTATGAAACCAGCGGTGTTCTCCTGTTTTCTGATGAACATATTCAAGATCCCATTCCTGCTGCTCATGAACCTGGATTTCTTCCAGATACTTCTTCTCCGGATCTTCAACGTCCCCGGGATGCAGTTTCCCAAGGACACAAATATCTTTACGAATCTGTTCTACTGTAATTCCCAGCAGTTTTTCCACATTGGGACTGACGTAATCTGCCTGATATGTTTTTGCATCCAGCATCAGGAAAACGTCATCTACATTCATTGACAGCTTTTGAAACAATTCGTCCCTGTACAGGATCTCCGTATCCTTTCTCTTCAGGTTTACCCTGTTTTTCCGGAGAATAATTCCAATAAAAAGACCGGCAATACACACCGCTACTGCACTTACAAGCAGCACAGTGCTACGCTGCAGAACATTCATACTTGCATTGACGATATCAGCCTGGACAAGTCCCAGAAAGATCCAGTCCTGAGGTTTGGATTTCTCATAGACCAGATAGTAATCCTCTCCATCCAGATTTATCAGCATTGCATCTGTATGTCCTTCCTTAAACTCTTCTGAAAGCTTAAGGATCTCTTTTTCAGACAGAGTAGAATGTTCTCTCAGAATCCCAAAGAAATTATACACCTCTCCCCATGCCTCAGAAGAATGATCCACAACAACACGGCCATCCGGATGAACCACATAACTCTGGGCATTTCCATTGAAAGCAGAAATATTCAGCACATTTACGATATCAGAGTTTTCATAGGCAATGGCAATGGCATCATATTCAAAGCCCTGATAACTTCCATGAGGCCTGGGAGTAGCAAAAACAAGGAGCTGGGATTTTCCGGGAACCGTTGCATTGGTTATCACATCATTTCCCTGCCGGATCTCATCTTCAATATTTTCCTGCAATCCCAGATACCCGGTTTCACCTGTTGCCATCTTATAGTTCCCGTCCGCTGACAGGAAATAAAAATCTAAAAAGCCTGCATCTTCCTGTGCTTTCTCTATATACTCACGAATTTCACTTTCATCGGAAGTGTTCTGCAAATATTCCCCCCATATATGGAGATAAGTCAGATTCTTATTTGTCAGCTCACTTAGCATATTATCAGACTGATGAAAAATTTCTGTCAGGTGAGAAACACTTTCCTCATAAACAGTCTTCGATACAAACCCCAAATATTGGAAAACAGTCAAAAGGATTCCAACAAATAGGGCAATAAGAACTGCTGCATTCCATCGTTTTCTCACAACCCGTTTCTTTCTGTTTGTATTATGATTCTTAACATCCATTCTTCTCACCTCAGAGTAATGTAGTCTTCAGGCTCTGCAAGAATGGCATTACCATCTGAAACATATGTTGTCCAGGTATCTTCCACAGAGGTATCCCCTCCATCAAATACAATATTTTCCTCTGCTGGATAAGCTTCCATATATTGTGGTGCTGCAAGGCAGGTCACAGTAAAAGTATCCTTGTCCTGAATCTGTTTTCCATTCTTTGAAACTTTACTCAATGTATAACCATTATCCGTTTCCCTGATTTCTACAGAAATACCACTGAACACAGGCAGAGAGCCACGGTTAAAGGGGATAAAGCCTCCCTGGTAGCCTTCTACGAAGTTTCTGACCGTTTCCTTCAGTTCTGCCCCGCTCATCTCACTGCTGTAAGCGGAAAGCTCGTTTGGCATAATCATGTTGCCTGCCATTTTTTCTGTATAACCGGCCTTCAGTACATTTCCTGTAAAGCTGTTTCCTGTTGCAATCAGCACATCCGTCCCATAAATACCGCGCAAAGTGTTTGCCATAACAGAATAGGCTTCATTGCCTCCGCTGGTATGGAAACGATTGGAATAAGTTTTCTTTGAATCCAACACAATATCCTCAGAAGTGGATTTTTCTTCAAGAAGCTGGGAATTAAATGACTGATAAGCCTGCTCTGCATTATATTCTCCTGAGATCATCTTAGACACCACATCCCTGGAAATGGAAAAAAAGTCATTTGACGCAATACGGATATACATATGGTTTTCTTCGATCACAGGTTTCACATCCTTCAGATATTCCGTAAGCCGGAAATCCACATCCTGGCTATAGCTTAACAGATCCTGCCCATCATAAATGATCCGGTTCTGCGCATCCTCTGAAAGCATTGTGTTCAGTACCTTCATTGCTTTCTGCCGACGTGTTTCATCCTTTGTCAGGTCACGGTTTAAAGCTATCTGGAAATATGGTGTAGTCATCAGCCACTTTTCGCCGTTCTGCTGAAAGAATGGCAGGAATGTTGTGTTAATGCCCTGATCCTGGAACATTTTTACACCGGCAGAACTGCCGAAATACATGGCAAGCTTACCACTTTTGTACATCTCAACCACATCATCATAATTCATATCCAGATCATCCTGGCTCAGCCCTGTATCCTGAATAAACTGCTCCATACGTTCAAAAGCCTCCGGCCAGACGGTACTGTCCAGACCTTCTCTCTTTGTATTGTCCGGGTCACTGTAGATGGTACGCCACTTACGTCCATCCCCAGAAGACAGCTCTGATGCAGACAGACCCTGCAGTGTTTCCATACAGGTATAATCATAGTAATAGTCTGCAGTAAACCCACGGATACCCACCTCATCAAATGCCTGGCAGGCAGAAACGAAGCTTTCATAATCCGTTGGAAGAGGAATATCATACTTTTCAAAAAGATCTTTGTTCACTACAAAGCCATGGGCATCTGCACACACAGGAAGCCAGTTTACGCTTCCATCCTCGTTCCTGAAATTGCTGAGGTAGGTATCATAGACAGCACCTGCAGCATTGGTTGTGGAAAGATCCATCAGACTGTCCTTCAGGGGGCTTGCATCATGGAGGGAAAACCTGCAGCAGGTTATAATATCCGGCAATCCGCCGTTTTCATTCAGAAAACGATAGAAATCCAGATCATTATTGCCTACTACAAATTCAACGTTGATATCCGGAAGCTGTTCCTGGATGTATGGCGCATATTTTTCATACAGCTTTGTGCTCCATAAATACACTGTGATGGTTTCTGCATCTTCTTTTTCCGCACTTTTCCCGCCGCAGCCAGACAGAAGTGATACGGCTGTCACCATCGCCAAAAGCACAGAAACTAACTTGTTCCATTTTTTCTTTTTCATTATAACTTCTCCCTCTGATTGCGTTTTACTAACTCATTGATCACTTTTACTAATAATTTCCCATCAACAGGCTTGGCAATATGTTCATCCATTCCTGCTTCCTTTGCTCTCATTTTGTCCTCAGTGAACGCGTTTGCTGTCATGGCAATGATCGGTATCACTTTTGCATCCTCTCTGTCCAGAGAGCGGATCATCTTTGCTGCTTCATATCCATTCATGACAGGCATCATAATATCCATAAGAATAGCATCAAATTCTCCAGGTCTGCTTTTTCTGAATATGTCAACAGCCTTCTGTCCATTCCATGCTTTTGTCACCACAGCGCCTTCATTCTGAAGCACAAATTCTGCAATCTCCATATTCAGCTCATTATCCTCTGTCAGAAGAACATGGAGCCCCTGGATAGAAGTTTCTGTTTTTTCTTCCGTTTCATTCCTGTCCTTCATATCTGCATCAATCTGGAATGGAATCCGGATCACAAATGTAGTCCCTGTGCCTTCTTTACTTTCAAAGGAAATGGTTCCGCCCATTTTCTCCACCAGTTTTTTTGTAATTGGCATTCCCAGTCCTGTTCCGGCGAATTTTGTGCGGCTTCCTGCATGTTCCTGTGCAAATGGTTCAAAAATGCGTTTCTGGAATGCCTCTGTCATTCCAATTCCGGTGTCTCTGCAGACAAATTCCAATGTGGGCATTGCTGTCTGTTTCGATGGGATTTCCCGACAGCTGATATAGACATATCCGTTTTCTTTGTTATATTTCACCGCATTGGACAAAATATTCATCAGAATCCGTTTCACATGCACCGGACTTCCAATAAGATTCCAGTGTGTAACTTCTTTCTCTTCCCAAATGATCCGGATGTTCTGCTCCGCAGCCATATGTTCGATCACACCCAGTATTTCCTCAAAAATACTGTTCAGATTAAATGGGATGTCTTCCAGAACCACTTCATCTGACTCCAGCTTGCTCATGTCCAGAACCTCGTTTATCAGTTCCAGCAGCAGATGGGATGTCTTTTTGATCTTTGCCCTGCATTCCGTCTGTTTCTCCATATTGTCTGCATAATGGTCTGCCACATTGATCATGCCGCAGATTCCATTGATCGGTGTCCGGA
>OLDL01000494.1_pt1 | contig 10720 bp, 7 predicted proteins | sample 1608631 | NCBI WGS metagenome assembly OLDL01 (sample SAMN02674964, study PRJEB24791) | human gut metagenome, SKBSTL008 | isolation source: stool | host: Homo sapiens | place: USA
GACGTGTGCTCTTCCGATCTGAATCTCTGGGCTATCCCTGCAAGGCAGTGGAAGACCTCACTACATACCCTTCCATCCTGGGCGGACGCGTAAAGACTTTGCATCCGAAGGTTTTTGGAGGTATCCTTTGCCGCCGCGGATTGGAGCAAGACATGCAACAGATTGAAAAATATGAAATTCCCGAAATAGACCTCGTCATCGTTGACCTCTATCCGTTTGAGGCTACAGTTGCCAGTGGTGCCGAAGAACCTGCCATCATCGAAAAGATTGACATAGGCGGTATCTCCCTGATTCGTGCCGCTGCCAAGAATTACAACGACGTGGTTATCATCGCTTCGCAAGCACAATACCAGCCGTTCCGCGACATGCTGATGGAACACGGAGCCACTACTACCATCGAAGAACGCCGTTGGTTTGCCAAAGAGGCGTTCGGAGTGTCTTCACACTATGATTCTGCCATCTTCAACTATTTTGACGGTGAGGAAGGTTCCGCTTTCCGTTGCTCTGCCAATAGCCAGAAGACTTTACGCTATGGCGAGAATCCGCACCAGAAAGGTTATTTCTATGGCAATCTGGATGCTATGTTCGACCAGATTCACGGTAAGGAAATCTCTTATAACAACCTGCTCGACATCAATGCTGCCGTTGATTTGATTGACGAATTCAAGGATACTACTTTCGCTATCCTGAAACATAATAATGCTTGTGGACTGGCTTCACGTCCCACTGTGCTCGAAGCATGGAACGATGCGCTTGCCGGTGACCCGGTATCCGCTTTTGGTGGTGTGCTCATCACAAATGCCGTGATTGACAAGGCTGCTGCCGAAGAAATCAATAAAATATTCTTTGAGGTAATTATCGCTCCCGATTACGATGTGGATGCGTTGGAAATCCTCGGTCAGAAGAAGAACCGTATTATCCTGGTTCGCAAGCCGGCAGCTCTGCCTAAGAAGCAGTTCCGTTCTTTGCTGAATGGCGTATTGGTCCAGGATCGCGACCTTAAGGTGGAAACTCCTGAAGAATTGAAGACTGTAACCACGAAGGCTCCCACTGCACAGGAAATCGAGGACATGCTCTTTGCAAACAAGATTGTGAAGAACTGTAAGTCGAATGCCATTGTATTGGCAAAAGGAAAGCAGTTGTTGGCAAGCGGTGTAGGCCAGACCAGCCGTGTGGATGCTTTGAAACAGGCTATCGAGAAAGCCAAGAACTTTGGTTTCGACTTGAATGGTGCTGTAATGGCGAGTGACGCATTCTTCCCCTTCCCCGACTGCGTGGAAATTGCCGGCAATGAAGGTGTAACAGCCGTCATCCAGCCGGGTGGGAGCATCAAGGATGAACTCTCGTTTGAATATTGCAACGAGCATGGCATTGCCATGGTAACTACTGGGTTCCGTCACTTTAAACATTAAGGTCATTTATTATTTGACGATTTACTATTTACTATTTGCCGGGAGGCGTCATTGTAGGTGGAGGTCGTCAGATAGCAGATCTGCCAAATAGTAAATAGTAAATCATTTAATAGTAAATCAATAGATGGGATTATTCTCTTTTACACAAGAAATAGCGATGGACCTTGGCACAGCCAATACCATCATCACCACGAATGGTAAGATTGTGGTGGATGAGCCTTCGGTGGTGGCTTTGGATCGTCGTACCGATAAGATGATTGCCGTGGGTGACAAGGCAAAGATGATGCACGAAAAGACCCACGAAAACATACGTACCATCCGTCCGTTGCGCGACGGTGTGATTGCTGACTTCTATGCTTGCGAGCAGATGATACGCGGACTTATCAAGATGGTGAACAACCGTAACCGTCTTTTCTCTCCGTCACTCCGCATGGTGATTGGTGTTCCTTCGGGCAGTACCGAAGTGGAACTGCGTGCCGTGCGCGACTCTGCCGAGCATGCCGGCGGGCGCGACGTTTATTTGATTTTCGAGCCGATGGCTGCTGCCATCGGTATCGGTATCGATGTAGAGGCTCCCGAAGGCAACATGATTGTTGACATAGGTGGTGGTTCTACGGAAATTGCCGTAATCTCTTTGGGAGGTATCGTAAGTAACAACTCCATCCGCATTGCCGGTGACGACTTGACTGCCGATATTCAGGAATACATGAGCCGCCAGCACAACGTGAAGGTCAGCGAGCGTATGGCTGAGCGTATTAAGATTAATGTGGGTGCTGCCTTGACGGAACTCGGTGAGGATGCTCCTGAAGACTATATCGTTCATGGTCCGAACCGCATCACGGCATTGCCCATGGAAGTGCCGGTATGCTATCAGGAAGTGGCGCACTGCCTGGAGAAGTCTATCTCTAAGATTGAGACAGCCATCTTGAGTGCATTGGAAAATACGCCTCCCGAATTGTATGCCGACATTGTTCACAACGGCATCTACCTTGCCGGTGGCGGTGCATTGCTTCGTGGACTGGATAAGCGTTTGACTGATAAAATAAACATACCGTTCCACATTGCGGAAGACCCCTTGCATGCCGTTGCCAAAGGTACGGGCGTGGCATTGAAGAACGTTGACCGCTTCTCATTCTTGATGCGGTAATGCGGAATTTATTAAACTTTCTCATTAAATATAATTACTGGTTCCTCTTTCTACTGTTAGAGGTTGCCAGTTTTATTTTATTATTTCGCTTCAATCATTACCAGCAGAGTGTGTATTTCACCTCTGCCAATGGCGTGGCAGGGAAGGTTTATGAAATATCGGGTGGCATCACTTCTTATTTCCACTTGAAGACGGCCAACGAAGACCTGCTCGACCGCAACATGTGGCTGGAGCAGCGGCTTTCGTTTCTGGAAAATGTTTTGAAGGAGAAAGGATTGGACTCCGCCAGGTTGTACAGCATGGAACGGCTTGCTCCTACGGAGTATCAGATATTCAAGGCGAATGTCATAAAGAACAGCTTGAACAAGGCTGACAATTATATCACTTTAGACCGTGGAACAACAGAAGGTATCCGTCCTGAGATGGGAGTTGTAGATGCCAATGGCGTGGTGGGTATTGTGTATAAGACCTCTCCCCATTATTCGTTGGTCATTCCGTTGCTGAACAGCAAGTCGAGCATCAGCTGTAAGATTGTGGGTAGTGATTATTTCGGTTATTTGAAGTGGGAGGGAGGTGATTCCCGTTTTGCCTATCTGAAGGATTTGCCCCGGCATGCCGAATTCAATCTGGGAGATACAGTAGTGACCAGCGGCTATTCCACCGTGTTTCCAGAAGGTGTTATGGTGGGGACGGTGGATGACATGTCCGACTCGCACGACGGGCTTTCGTATCTGTTGAAGATAAAGCTGGCTACAGACTTTGGAAAGGTGAGTAATGTGCGCGTCATTTCCCGCAACGGGCAGGATGAACAAAAGACATTGGAGTCGAGGGCGGACGAGAAGTGACTAAGAAATTAGGGATTAGGGGTTAAGGATTAATCATCTTTATATCTTATAACTTATACACTCAATAACTTGTAACTCGTAACTTATAACTCATTAGCGTTGTTAATTAATTATCTGCATAAAATAGGATGGTTCATAGGCTTGGTACTGTTGCAGGTGCTGATATTGAACAATGTGCATATTGCAGGATATGCCACTCCATTTCTGTATATCTACTTGATACTGAAGTTTGAGTCGGACACTCCCCGCAATGCGTTGATGTTGTGGGCATTCTTTTTAGGGCTGGCTGTCGACGTCTTTTCCGACACACCGGGGATGAACGCTGCCGCTACGGTGTTGCTGGCTTTCTTGCGCCCCACTTTCTTGCGGCTGTTCGTGCCTCGTGACACGCTGGATACACTGGTTCCGGCCATCCGTACAATGGGGATTCTTCCTTTCCTGAAATATCTGGTTGTGAGTGTGCTGATACATCACGGCTTGTTGCTTACCCTCGAATTCTTCTCTTTTGCCCATATCGGTACGCTGTTGTTGAGAATTGCGGCAAGTACCCTGCTTACTGTGACTTGTATTATGGCTGTTGAGGGAATAAGAAAGAAAGGATAAAGGGATTAAGGATTAGGAATTGATGAAAGACTATACACTGGAAAAGCGGAAATATGTAATTGGAGCGGCGGCTATTGTCATCGTTCTTATTTACGTGTTCCGGCTGTTCGACCTGCAAATCATGACTGATGACTACAAGAAGAACGCGGACAGCAACGCTTTTCTGAACAAGATACAATATCCATCACGGGGGGCTATCTACGACCGTAACGGTAAGTTGCTCGTGTTTAACCAGCCTGCCTATGATATTACGTTTGTGCCTCGGGAGGTGACGCAGCTGGATACACTCGACCTTTGCAGTGCCTTGAACATTACCCGTGAACAGTTTGACAAACGGATGAAGGACGTCAAGAACCGCTGGATGAACCCCGGTTATTCCAAATACACCCATCAGGTGTTCATGACGCAGCTTTCTGCCGAAGAGTGCGGTGTGTTTCAGGAGAAGCTGTTCAAATTTCCAGGTTTCTATATTCAGCGGCGTACTATCCGCCAATATACCTATAACTCTGCCGGCCATTTGCTGGGGGACATCGGCGAAGTGTCCAAGAAAGACATTGAGAACGATGACTATTATATTCGTGGAGACTATATAGGCAAGCAAGGCATTGAGAAATCCTATGAAAAGTATCTGCGTGGAGAGAAGGGGGTGGAGATTCTGCTTCGTGACGCTCACGGGCGCATCCAGGGACACTACATGGACGGACAGTTGGACCGTTCCTCCGTACCCGGCAAGAACCTGACGTTGGGCATCGACATTGACCTTCAGATGTTGGGAGAACGACTGCTTCAACACAAAATCGGTGCCATTGTGGCCATCGAACCGGCTACGGGTGAGATACTATGCATGGTTTCCTCGCCTACCTTTGACCCTCATCTGATGATAGGGCGCCAGCGGGGAAAGAACCACCGCCTGCTGCAGATGGACAAGCGGAAGCCTTTGTTGAACCGTGCCATCATGGGAGCTTATCCGCCGGGCTCCACCTTCAAGACGGCGCAGGCACTGACTTTCCTTCAGGAAGAGATTATCCACGAAGATTATCCGACTTTCCCTTGTGCGCATGGTTTCAATCATAAAGGCCTTCATGTGGGATGTCACGGACATGGTTCGCCTCTGTCGCTGATTCCTGCCATCGCTACCTCTTGTAATTCCTATTTCTGTTGGGGATTGTATCGCATGTTCGGTGATAAAAAATACGGTTCGCCGCAGAATGCCATTACCGTATGGAAAGACCACATGGTATCGCAGGGCTTCGGCTATCGGCTCGGTACCGACCTCCCCGGCGAGCAGCGTGGCCTCATACCGAATGCCAAGTTTTACGACAAGCCCTATCGGGGCTCGTGGAACGGTCTGACGGTTATCAGTATCGCTATTGGACAGGGAGAGATTCTTGCTACACCCTTGCAGATAGCCAATCTGGGTGCCACCATTGCCAACCGGGGGCATTTCATTACTCCGCACATCGTGAAGGAGATAGAAGACAATGAACTGGACAGCATCTATCGCAATCCCCGTTATCCCACCATCGACCGCGAATATTATGAAATGGTGGTGAAAGGTATGCGTGCCGCTGTAGACGGAAGTACGGGTAGCGCCACTTGCCGCATGGCGGGAGCTATCCTGCCGGGTGTGGAGGTCTGCGGAAAGACGGGTACGGCACAGAACCGCGGCAAGGACCATTCTGTCTTTATGGGCTTTGCCCCGATGGACAACCCTAAGATAGCCATTGCCGTCTATGTGGAGAACGGTGGTTTCGGTGCCACGTATGGCGTACCTATCGGTGCCATGATGATGGACCAGTATCTGCATGGAAAGCTGTCGCCCGAGAATGAGATACGGGCGGAAGAATTCAGTAACCGGGTGATACTTTACGGAGATGAGGAGAGATGATGATTAGGGGTTAGGGATGAACGGTGAGTGACTTCAATAGTAAATAGTAAATCGTAAAATTGTAAATAAATTGGTGACGAGGAGAGATAGCATATGGAAATCATTGGACTGGGTGACGATTGTCGTTTACCTGCTGCTGATTGTATTCGGCTGGTTCAGTGTTTGTGGAGCAAGTTATGATTATGGTGACCGTGACTTTCTGGACTTCTCTACGCGTGCCGGCAAGCAGTTTGTCTGGATTATATGTTCCTTCGGGTTGGGGTTTGTGCTGCTGATGCTGGACGATTCCCTCTATGACATGTTCTCCTACCTTATATATATAGGGCTGATGCTGTTGCTGATTGTCACGATATTCATTGCGCCCGACACGAAAGGGTCGCGGTCGTGGCTCATCCTGGGGCCGGTCAGTTTGCAGCCGGCGGAGTTTGCCAAGTTTGCCACGGCGCTGGCGCTTGCCAAGTATATGAGCGCCTACTCGTTTACGATGAAGAACTGGAAAAGCTCCCTTATGCTGGCTTTCCTGATTCTCTTCCCCATGTTGCTGATTATCCTGCAGCGGGAGACGGGTTCGGCATTGGTGTACTCTGCATTTTTCCTGATGCTTTATCGGGAGGGAATGCCGGGCGTGGTACTGTTCTCGGGTATATGTGCAGTGGTCTACTTTGTGGTGGGCATCCGTTTTGATGCGGTGATGATTGCCGATACGCCGACGCCTATCGGAGAATTTGCCGTGTTGCTGATGGTACTGCTTTTTGCCGGAGGAATGGTATGGGTTTATAAAAAGCGTTGGGAACCCACGCGGAATATTATCGGCGGTTCGCTGGGAGTGCTGCTCGTGGCTTATCTGATTTCGGAATACGTGGTACCCTTCAACTTGGTGTGGGTGCAGTGGGGGCTTTGTGCACTTGTTGTCGGGTATCTTGTCTTTCTTTCTTTAAGCGAGCGCCATTTATCTTATTTTCTGATTGGGCTGTTTGCTTTGGGTTCGATAGGTTTCCTCTACTCCAGCGACTACTTCTTCAATAAAGTGCTGGAGCCCCATCAACAGATACGTATCAAGGTGGTACTCGGTATGGAAGAGGACCTTGCTGGTGCCGGCTATAACGTGAACCAGTCGAAGATAGCCATCGGTTCCGGGGGGCTGACCGGCAAAGGTTTCTTGAACGGTACGCAGACAAAGCTGAAGTATGTGCCGGAGCAAGATACGGACTTCATTTTTTGCACCGTGGGTGAGGAGGAAGGATTCGTAGGGTCTACGGCTGTACTGTTACTGTTCCTTATTCTTATTTTACGGCTGATTGCCGTGGCCGAGCGGCAGCAATCTCCCTTTGGCCGGGTGTATGGTTACTCTGTGCTTAGTATATTCTTGTTCCATCTATTCATCAATATAGGCATGGTGCTGGGACTGACCCCCGTCATCGGTATCCCGTTGCCTTTCTTCAGTTACGGAGGTTCTTCTCTTTGGGGATTCACAATCCTGCTGTTTATTTTCCTGCGGATTGATGCGGGACGTAATCGCCGAATTTAGTTATGACCGTTTCCTTGTGGGACATACGAATGGACTTGATTATCATTACATTGCATTTGCACATTGTTGACATCGTAATGTAAAGGCTGTTACATCGCATTGTAACGTCCTTTACGCTGTATTGTAACGACCTTTACATGCTGGTGTAACGGCCGATACATTCTGGCGTAAAAGACGTAACGCTATGAGGTAAGAGGGCAAGTTATGATACCCCGCCCGTTTCCGCTTCAAGGAGACGTGAGTGGGAGACTGAGATGGTTGTTAGAAGAAGGTGATAAAGAACAATAGGGAGTTCCTATCTCTTCAGTTTGATGCCGATGTCATTGATTCCTTGCAGCCTTTCGTCCGGTAGCGTATAGGCCACTTTAAAGAGGTAGGTGCCGGGTTTGCCGATTTGAACGCTTCCTGCGGAGACGGCAGTCTGATAGAGACCTCCCCAGCCGTCACCTTTCCAGATCCCTTCTTTGTCCGCCAGGATTAGCTGTATGGTGTCTGCGGGGGAAGGGATGGAATCTGCGGTGGTGTAGCAGATGGATAGAGGTAGATTCTGATAGGGGTAGTTGCTTCGGTTACGAACTTCCAGAGACAGTTTGTAGTAGGTCAGTGAGTCGGTGACCTTCACGTCGAAAGAGAGCGTGTCTTCGCGCGGCCAGCCTTCGGTGGGGAGGGATTGGAAGGAATGGTATACGGTCTGTTTGTCGCAAGCGCTCAGCAGGCTTGCGACAAACAGTAGTATGATACCTTTCAGGCAGAGATTCCTATTCTTGAGCCGGTTTGTCATTTTGGGCAGGTCTTTCACCTTGAGGTTTGGGCTTATTGTTACGGGGCGGACGACGGTTGTTATTGTTCCGTTGTTGACGTTCGCCTTGTTGCTGTTCACCTTGTTTGGGTACTTGCCGGTCTTGTTTCTGTCTCGGTTGCCGGTCTTGCCTGGATTGTTCTCTCTGGTTGTTGGATTGGGGAGCACCCTGCTCACCTCCTTGCGGACGACCGTTCCCACTCTTTTTCTTTCTCTTGTTACGGCTGTTGTTGCTGTTCTCGTTACCGTTGCCGTCACCGCCACTCTTGCCTTTCCGGCTGCGGTCAAAGCGTGTGAGGCTCTCTTGTTCCAGCAAGTCCACCGGCTTTTTGGGTTCGGAGCGATGGGCTTCTTCTATCAAGCTGTCGGGCTTGATGCCACGTTTGTTCAAACCGATAATCTCGAAGGCGCGTCTGCCGCTGATGGTCACCAGGTTGGCAGGGATGTTCTTGTCGCTTGAGTAGGTTATCTGGTTGCTCAGAATGTCGGCTTTGAAGAAGAAGAACTCGCCGTCTTTGGTTTCCAGGGTAATCTCGCGTGAGGGCAGGCGTTTCTGTGCTTCCACGTAGCAGTCTACTTCGTAGTTGAGGCAGCACTTCAGTTTGGCGCATTGTCCGGCAAGCTTCTGCGGATTCAGTGAAATGTCCTGGAAGCGCGCCGCGCTGGTGGATACCGATACGAAGGAGGTCATCCAGGTGGCGCAGCACAGCTCGCGTCCGCAGGGACCGATACCGCCGATGCGTCCGGCTTCCTGGCGGGCACCAATCTGTTTCATCTCGATACGCACGCGGAAAGCGTCGGCAAGTACCTTGATGAGCTGGCGGAAGTCCACCCGTTCGTCGGCTATGTAGTAGAAGATGGCCTTGTTGCCGTCTCCCTGGTATTCCACGTCACCAATCTTCATGTTGAGGTTGAGGTCCAGGGCAATCTGGCGCGAGCGTATCATGGTGGCGTGCTCGCGGGCTTTTGCTTCGTTGTACTTCTCCATATCTACGGGCTTCGCCTTGCGGTAGATGCGTTTGATGTCTGCCTCGGACTTGATATTGGCTTTCTTCATTTGCAGCGGCACGAGGCGTCCGGTCAGGGTCACCACGCCGATGTCATGTCCGGGGGTGGCTTCTACGGCTACGATGTCGCCTTTCTCCAGGGGTATCTTGTTGCTGTTGCGGAAATATCCCTTGCGGGTGTTCTTGAACTGAACTTCCACCAGCTCGCTCTCATCGGCATTGCCCGGTATGTCGGCCAGCCAGTCGTAGGTGTTCAGTTGCTTGTCCTGCCTGCCGCAACTCTTGCAGCAGAGACCTCCGCTTCCGTTATGTAGTTTAAATTCCATCATCTGTTTATTTACTATTTGACTATTTACTATTTACGATTTGATACTTTGCATTTCATTATCTTGCCACTTTTCATTGTTTCAATAAAACAATCATTTTGAGGGAGAAGTCGAAGAACACCATGCGGGCGTTCACGTTCTGCTCGATGTGGCGCTGCGCTTCACTCAGTTCGTCCATGATGCCCACGACGTTACGCTCGTTGACAAAGGGGGCGAAGCGGGTGGCGAAGTTCTGTTCGGGCAACGTCATGTAGTTCATCTCCTTGCGGTGCAGGTTGTAGATGAAGTTCTCGCGGGTCATACGCTGGCAGTAGTCCAGGAAGTTCTTCTGCCGTTCGCGTCCCATGGCGGCAAGCTGCTCGCTCCATTGTTTCATTTCCCGTATCTTGCGCTGGTAGGAGAGTCGCATCAGGCTGACAAAGAGATTGAAGAACAGTTCGTTCTCCTCGTTCATATGGATGGTCTCCAATGCTTTGATAAAGTCTCCGTTTGCCAGGTGGGCTATGGTCTCGCTGTCGCGGGGCTGCACTCCGTACTTCTGCTGTAAGGCTCCTGCTATGTCAACTTCTTCAATCTTGGGGATGTTGAAGCGTTGCGTGCGGCTGAGGATGGTGGGCAGTATCATTTCCGGAGCTTCGGAAATGAGGAGGAATATCGTTTTCTCGGGCGGCTCTTCCAGCAGCTTCAGCAGCTTGTTGGCGCAGACTTCGTGCATTTTTTCGGGCAGCCATACGATGGTGACTTTGTAACCTCCTTCGCTGGATTTCAGACTGAGCTTGCGGGTTATCTCGTCGCTTTCTTTGGCATAAATGATGGCTTGCCCGTTTTCGGCATCCATCTCGTTCAGCCAATGATTCAGTCCGAAGTAGGGGCTGTTCAGCAGCAGGTGCCGCCAGTTGGTGATATAGTCGTCGCAGACTTCCTTTTTCCCTTTGGCACTCTTGACGATAGGGTATACGAAGTGTACGTCCGGGTGCACCAGCTTGTTCCATTTCACGCAGGAGGGACAAGTACCGCAGGCATCGGTTTCCGTCCGGTTGGGACAGCAGATGTAGCGGGCATAGGCAAGTGCCAATGGGAGTTTTCCTACTCCGGCAGGGCCGCAGAAGAGTTGTGCGTGGGGGATACGTCCTTCCTGCACTTCTTGTATCAGCCTTTGCTTGGC